>Ga0228710_1000617_pt1 | contig 46997 bp, 19 predicted proteins | sample MedpolnodulmetaG_FD_177995 | JGI IMG/M metagenome (GOLD analysis project Ga0228710, IMG submission 177995) | Root nodule microbial communities from Medicago polymorpha collected in Santa Monica, California, United States - pink nodules | ecosystem: Host-associated > Plants > Roots > Nodule... | reverse complement strand
AAAAGGTAATTTTTATTTTGTTTTGAAATCAAGTATTTTGAGATTTATTCTTCAAATGGTCAAATTAATTTCTTCAACTAATGTAGTTTGTGTTCAATCACCATGTATTTTTATTCCAAGTTCTTCATATAGTTTCTAACCATAAATTTATTTTTAAAATATGAATGATTCAGATTTAAGCTAAGATTGCGATGATGTCTGAAGAAAATAATGATGGTAGTGATTGGCACTCTCAGGTTCTTAAAGATTATTCTTCTATACGTGTAGATGATAAATATATAAATTCATTAACATTTCAAGAGCCACAAAATGAAAATTTGCCTCATGTCAATAACATTGATGAGTCGGTTCCTTTTGAAGGGCAAATATTTAGTAATGATGGTGATGCTTATGAATTTTATTCTTTATTTGCACGAAAAAATGGATTTTCGATTAGGCGTGAACACATTTACAAATCTTGTACAAACGATTCTAAAAAGAACCCATCCGGTATTTATAAAAGCGAATTTGTTTGTCATCGTGGTGGTAGTGTTAAACAACGCAACATTAACGAAGTGGAATGTCAAAGAAAACGAAAATCTTCAAAATGTAATTGTGGTGCAAAGATGTTGATTGCTATAAAAACAATTGGCTATGAGGAAAAATGGGTGGTTACATATTTCAACAATCATCACAATCATGAGTAATTGGATGAAAAAGAGGTTCAAGTTCTTCCTGCTTATCGTAACATCCCAACTGCTGATCAAAGTTGTATCTTATTGTTGTCGAAAGCTGGTTGCTCTATAAGTATTATAATGAGAGTACTTGAGTTAGAGAAAAAAATAGTTACAGGCAATCTACCTTTTCTAGATAAAGATATTTGAAATTTTATTCAATCCCAGAGTTGTATTCGTAAAGAAAATGATGCTTCTGATGTTCTCAAATTATGCAAAAATTTGAAAGATATTGATGATGCCTTCAAATATGAATTCACTATTGATGAAAGTAACAAATTGGAGCATATTATGTGGGCATTTGGTGATTCAATTCGAGCATATGAATCTTTTGGAGATGTTGTAGTTTTTGATACCACGTATAGAATAAATCGTTATGATATGCCACTTGGAATATGGGTTGGTGTTGATAATCACGGAAATTCGATTTTCTTTGGTTGTGTTCTATTGAAGAATGAGAAGATTTCTTCCTTTGCGTGGGGTTTAAAGGTAAATTTTTGTTTACTTAAAAGTTGTTATTGTTGTTGAATTTTTAACTTTGAAGCTTTGTTGAAGTCTTTTATATTTATGTTATTATTTTTCAGAACTTCCTAGCTTTTGCCCAAGGAAAATATCCAAAAACTATTCTTACAGATCAAGATCCCGCACTTAAGGAAGCCATTAAAATGGAATTGTCAAACACAAAGCATGCATTTTGCATATGGCATATTGTGGCAAAGTTGTCAAGTTGGTTTTCTTTTGCATTCGGTTCAAGATATGATGACTTTAAACAAGAGTTTCACAAGGTGTATCATTTAGAATGTGCGGATGATTTCGAAAGAGAGTGGAGATCAATGGTTGCACAATTTAATCTGTGCAAGGATAACCATATTGACTTGCTCTTTTCAAATCGTGAATTTTAGGCATTAGCTTATTTGAAGGACTTTTTCTTTGCTGGGATGACAACAACAGGGAGCTCAGAATTGCTAAATGCATATATAAAAAGATTCTTGGGCGCTAATACAAGTTTGACAGATTTTATAAATCAAGCATGAACTTACTTGAGCTACTTGTTAAAAGTACATTAGTTTTTGAATCATTATCTTATAATTGAGGGATAATTATTATATCTTTGTGTAGGTTGGTGTTGCTGTCAAAATTAGAAATCAAGTTGGAGAAGAGGCAAGAATGCGTCAAAAGTATCACAATCCTCATATCAGAACATGTTTTCCTATTGAGGAACATGTTGCATTTGTACTCACGCCATATGCCTTTAAGTTGCTCCAACATGAGACTGAGTTATCTACAAAATATGCAGCAACTGAAATTGACAATGGTTCTTATATTGTGCAACATCATACAAAAGTTGGCGATGGGCGTCAGGTAAGTTGGATAGTAGAAAAAGAGTCAATTCATTGCTCTTCTAAAGAATTTGAGTTTTCTGGAATTTTATGCAGACATGCTATTCATGTGCTAATGGTGAAAAATTATTTTAGCCTCCCGTCAAAATATCTCCCTTTTCGATGGAGACAAGAAAGTTCATCGATCCCCAAATCTAGCCATGTAGTCAACTGCAATGCTACTTCCTTTACTAAGTTTCAATCTCTAATTCAATGTTTGGAAGTTGAATCATTAAAGACAAGCGAAAGAGAACGAGTTGCTACTAGAGGATTAGAAAAAGTCATTCAAGATATAAAAGGCATGCTAAAAACTCAAGAATATGTGATTGATTTGGAACATGATGCTCCAAATAACGATGTTTGTGATGTTGAAAATCCCATTGTTACAAAATCCAAAGATCGGCCAAGAGGATCAAGACCAAAGGGAAGTGTTGAAGCTGCAAAGAGGCCTCGTCGCTGTCATGTTCCAAGTTGTGGTGGAACTAATCATGACTTACGAAATTGTCCAAACAAAAAGAAAAAAATTGAAGTATTGCCTTCTCAATCTCCTAATAAGTAAGTTTGGATTGCTAATATGTTGTTCTTTTCATGTCTACATTTATTGAATGCCAATATTGACTTCTTGTACTTTGATAGGATCATAAAAGGTTGGAAGTAGTCTTGTTGAAACATATTTTGTTGAATTAAAGCATATTTCCCTCAAATTAAGCTTTTCTCGTATTTACTCACGAGACTATTTACTCTTCTTATATTCTCTTTCTTATAAACTTTGATTGATTAAGTATTTTAATTTTTTTACAAAATTCTGGGTGTTTTAAAAACTCAAGATATATTTGGTCTTCGTTTTTCATATACAATTAAGGAATTGCTTTAACCTATGTTGAATGAATTGAATATAACCGTACAAGAAATTGGATAAAGGGAAAAAAATTTGTAGAATTTAGAACGACTTGAATATGATAACTCATGAAACATTCAAATTCAACTTCAAATGGGAAATTTTTTAAATTTCTGGGGTTTGTTATACCATCCCCGCCATTCCACAATACAGACTTGCCCCAAAAAGGGAACAAATTGCCAACATTTCTCTTCAAAAAATTATTGCATGAAAGACTCTTACAGATATCAATATGCAGAAAGAAGACAATACATTCAGGAAATTACACAGCAGGGGAAGATTTCACCCGTTTCAATCTTATTAGAAAGATCGACATACAACTCGTTCATGATGCCTGCACACAGAACAACTCCTAAATGTTGGGTTAGGTTCATGATGTTAAAACTTAAAATACTTATGTCTGCATACTAAACAATTCCGAAAGGTTAGATTCATTATGTTCAAATAATCAACACTATGAATGCATACTAAACAATTCCTAAAGGCTGGGCTTGTGTGTACTTGGAAAGAATGCGCTGCACAAAAAAACCAAGGACATGATGCACCAACTACTTGTGTTGGAGAGATTAAATTGATAGAGTACCCTCAAAATATGATGCACAAGAGGGCAAAAAATTATTAGCATATACAGAAGGGATAACATAACAGGAGAAAAAACGTGAAAATGGAAGGAAAAAATAATTAACATTTATGATTATATATCAAGCTGTGATGGCAATTGTACCCAGAACAAAATAGAAATTACATAATTAGTAAAATCACGTCCTGCTTCCTTGGAAAGAGGATGACAGTATCCTGAAGAGTCCGTCTGGGTTATCAGCATGTACCTGTTATAGAGAAAAGTAAATCCTATTTTAAATAATGTCACAAGAAAGCTCTGGAAAAGACGATTCATCCTCATTTCATCTTAAATATGTATCCACATGAAACAAATTCCACAGAAAGAATCTAACTACTAACTGAATCACTACAAAGATGAGCAAGTAATTGTGGCAAACACTCAATAAAATCAAGATTCATCAGCATGCAAGTTTCACTCATACGTGCATACCCTCCTCAGTCAAATCAGGAGAGAAAATTTGCACCAATATGTGTGTGTGTGCAAAAGACATAGCTAAAGCTTTTAAGTCTATATGCTTCATTACTTAGGGACCATGTTGAAATTGGACCTAACTCATCCGTACAAAACCAACTTGTAAGGTGTGTGTCCTCTTTATAAACTCTTATCAAGAGTCATATCTATCCATCCAATGTGAGACTTGGGTTTTTCCCAACACACCCTCCTCTTATTAAAAGTCCTATCTATCCTTTTTTAAGAGAAAATTGCAAAATAAATTAATAACTATGAACCAAAAGAGAACAAAAGAATGTTTGAAGAGAAAACTACTAATCTACTTTTGGTAGTGTTGCTACATTTGTAGTCACTAACCTAAAATCCCAAAACCAAACATAACATAGAAAATATTAACAAAACTAGCTATATCTTATCAATCACTAAACCCTAACAACAATTTGAAATTAAAAAAGCAAAACATACGAGTCAAGTATAGTAAGGATAAGATCAACGAGCCATCATCTTCTTGAATTCCTCAAAGTTAAAGTTTCTGTCACAGTCAGCATCGATGCTGCTTACAATTCTCTGACAGTCATTGAGGGAGCACTTCTCACCAAGTTGATTAAGAACGATGTGTAGTTCATTTGGAGAGATGAGACCGTCCTTGTCGAGGTTGTAAAGGTCGAAAGCATCGTGTAGCTCGTTGTCTTTTCCGGCAGCAACAACATAAGTGCAGTGGAAATCAATGAATTCTTTGAGATCAATGTAACCGTCGTCGTTCTGATCAATCTGTTCCATCATGCGTTTTACTTCACCAGATTTCGTTTTGGATCCATGCGTTGAAAGCATTACTTCCAACTCTGAGACAGAGATCTTTCTGTCGCCGTTCTTGTCGAACTTGTTGAAGATGTTACACACCTTATCTTCCACGGCGTAGTTGCATTTTCTAGAAAGCGAAGGAGGGGAAGAAATGCTTTCGTATTCTTGAAACGAAAACGGCAATTATGCCATGAACGACGAGGTGCGTAACATCTTCAACAAGTTCGACAAGAACGATGACGGAAAGATCTCTGTCTCAGAGCTGGAAGAAATGCTTTCAACGCTTGGATCCAAAACGACATCTAATGAAGTAAAACGCGTGATGGAACAGATTGATCAGAACGACGACGATTACATTGATTTCAAAGAATTCACCGAATTCATTCCACTGCACTGATGTTGTTGTTGCTACTGTCAAAAAAGACGACGAGCTTCGCGATGCTTTCGACCTTTACGACCTCGACAAGGACGGTCTCATCTCTCCAAAAAAACTGCACATTGTTCTTGATAAACTTGGTGAGAAGTGCTCCCTCAGTGACTGCCAGAGAATGATAAGCAACTTTGATGCTGACGGTGGCGGAAACGTTAACTTTGAGGAGTTCAAGAAGATGATGGCTCGTTGATCTCATCTCTACTATACTCAGCTTGCATGTTTTTCTTTTTTTAATTTCAAACTGTTGTTAGGGATTAGTGATTAAGAAGATATAGCTAGTTTTGTTAATATCTTCTTTGATATTTTCTCTGTTATGTTTGGTTTTAGGATTTTAGGTTAGTGACTTCTGATGTAGCAGCTCTACCAGGAGATGTAGATCAGCAGTTTTCTTTTGAAAAATTCTCTTTTCTCTTTTGGTTCATGGTGATTAATATATTTTGCAATTTTCTCTTAAAAAAATGGATAGATAGGACTCTTGATGAGAATTTATAAAGAGGAGGGCCTCCTCACCTTACAAACCGGTTTTGTGAGGATGAGTTAGGCCCAATTTCAACATGGATCTTGAGAGTCAATGTTTGTCCGGAGCTTTTCAACATTAAACCAAATAGATCTGGACTTGGATTAACCAATCATGAAAGGAACTAATAAACTAATTATGCCAATATACAACCAACTCCTTGATGAAAAAGCCAGTTAGTGTTTTTAAGCCTGGTGGGCCAACAATGACATGTCATCTCGGATCATTTGGTGTCATGCAACCGGTGCAACCAAATGTGATTTTACATTGATTTCCTAAATATGTCTCCCCCTTCAAAAATTGGAAGATCTTATCCAACGAGACAAAAAAAAAGAGGACATATGAATATTGATTTTAGTTTTGTTTCAGTTTATTTTCCTGCTATGTCGGCTATCTGGACAATATAGTAGTGAAGATCGTCTTTTTTCCCTGTCAAGTATATTCTCATCTAAGCCAAAGGGAGGAATACCCCTTTGTTCTGTTTCAGTTTATTTCATGCTGTTCAGGCCAGCTAGAAATTATTGGCTGCGAAGAACGCCCTTTTTTGCAGTCAAAACTTCTTTTCATCTTGCCCCAGGGGAGGTCAATGCCACAAACAAACATGAACCTTGAATTGTTGAATGTCTTTGATATCTTAGAATTCTGACCAACTGGGGAAAGTGTCAAATTACGAACTAGTAATAACATACCTTAGAGCAGGCCTAGAAGTCGAAAAGATTAACATAACTTCAGTTGAAAATGCAATATGATGTATGTCAAATTACCCTTAGATATCACCATATCAAAATAGTCCTAGTATCAATTCCAAAAGAAAAAAATCACTAGTATCATTCAAGATGCTGTACGGGCACCTAGCAGCACTAGATTTAAGTATATGTCGGGAATTCCACATAAATTGTGGTCCTCCACTAACCGCCTTAGTTGCGGCGGTATGTGGGTTGCCTTCATTGCGACCTCTTGCACCATCCTTGTGTTGAAGACTTGGATTCAGTCCCACATCACCTGGAGATACGACCAAAGTAGTGCTTGTAAAGTTTGGTCAGTTCTCACCTCACAAGTCAGTTTGTGGGGTTGAAAGACCAAACTCAATTTCTAAGATGGTATCAGAATCTATCCTAGATCCATTGTTGGGCTGCCCGCATCATCCACACCTAGGCTCTAGGGGATGTTCTGGAAATTCTGCCATAATCCACACCTAGCCTTGATTGCAGCATTTCGATTGCCTTCACTGCAGCCTCCAACACCATCATAGAGTTGGGTGTGAGGGGCTGTGTTTAGTCCAACATTTCCTAGAGATATGGCCCAATATAATGCTTATAGAGCTAGGAGAGCCATAACTTACTAGCCAGTTTTGCGGGGAGTTCGCACCCAAATTCTAAGAGTACATAATAAATAATTAAAACCAACATCCCCCAGCCACGCTTATTCCCTAACATCTACAACATTATGGAGCTAGTGGCTAATCACATTATTTGATGGTGTTTTAGAAGATATCATGAGAATGGTCCATGTAAAGGTGAAAGGCATGCAAAGAAGGGGACCGTACTCTAAAAAGAATAACCATATATCATACCCAGTGGCCAGCATCTTCAAGGACGTGCATTTCAACTCCACCTCCTTCCTCAGAAGCAATCTCCTCCGCAACATGGATTCGCTGAAGATCTTCGAGGGCCCATCTGTGTAGGCTTCTCTCTGCTTTCAAAAAGTTTATATGCACACCACGAGGTACATCTTCCACAATTTTCCTGTGAACAGTTATAAGATATTACAGGATCCACAATAATCTTGTAGTGTATAAAATTGCAATTCAAATTTGAAAGTGATTGCATCTATTGTTAATCTTGGCAACAGTATATGCATTATTAATCATGGACAGGTGTCAGTGTCGTGTCTGGTGTCTATGTCTCTGTCCGTGCTTCATAGGACAGGACCCTATTTTACTCAACTAGAGAAGGTTGATATGAACCAATACATTACAGCTAGTGTTGTTATCACAGATCACAGTGCGTACCACAAATTTGTTTCTTCATAGGATTGATACATTTCTGATATCCCCTTGAGATCAAACACCCATGAAAAGCATGAATTAGAAGAGCTGGTAGGTCTTAGGTTGGTCACAACCCACTACATGAAATACAAGAGGGAAAAAATTAAAAAATAATAGACATATATTGCCAGTCAAAAGAACACTCTACTTTTGGGCTCCGGCCCTTCCTTTATATTTATAAGAAATAAATTAAATAAATAAACATCTATTTATATTTGTTAGGTTTAATGTGAATTCTCTTATTTGTAATCTCCAACATATTCATCAAAGGTAACAAAGCTCTAAAATATTTAATAACTTAGTTAATCAGGCATCTGCTGAAATGATTATTGCATGTATGACAAAGTCGAACTCAGAATTCGATTCTGATCGACAAACAATCATAACTTTCCTGAAGGGTAAACCAAAGACAAGTCATGAATATAATATCTGTGTTCATCATTTAATGATTAGTCCTACAGTAGGATAGACTTTTCTAAAACTAACATCTGCTATCACCTGATGCCAATTTTCAATACTTGTCAGTTCATCATGCAGTCAATTGTGTAATACCCAATTATGTTTTTAACTTGGAATTCCAAAGTATGTCTTACTCTGTCCTCAAATAGTAGCACATCTAAAATCTGAATCCAATGTTTCAAAAAAGTAAAAACATTTGAATCAGTATTTTGATTAAATTAAATGCTATTTGTTTGAATAATACTAACAACTTGGGTTTTAAAAAGTACAGGTTCAGAAGATTTAGTCATTAGATTCACTGCAGTGATAAACTTAGCCATTCAATATTTTAAGAAATATGGTTACGAGTGCAATTAAAATAGAAATTATTATTTGATCAAAAAAGTAGAAGTTATTAAAAATGCCTAGTGAGGAACCTAGTTGGGCAAAACAAACTGCTAGTTGGTCCTTCCCCATCCTGGTCTGTTAAAGTAAAGCTGTCTACCATAGATCCAGTGTCAGTGAGTCTGACCCTTCTCTAGACACTCCCATGGCGGGAGCTCTATTACACCGGATTTCCCTTCTTCTTTTTTATTACATCAACTTTGTCTATTAATTTTTTAGGATGGTAGACTCTTGTGTACAGGAGAATTTCCATGAGTCACAGATTTGTTAAAAGCATCTTTTTTTAGCTGTGCCAGTAAATTGTAATGACCTATGTTCTCAGATTGACAAGATTGTGTCATTTTGTTAGTTATAGTTACAATTAAACCTATTCACGCTCATTCTGAGCCACCTGGAATCAGTTTACTGTTGGCAAACTGTAGACTAAAGATAAACCTCCTTATCCATCCTACATCAAGTTTATTGTGTATAATGTCTGTTTTGAAGATGACATGGACCAGCTTTGGATTTAAAGAGCACTAAACTAACGAAGGCAGCAACTACAAGGGAGCTTTCCAACTCCACTGCACGTTTACCAGCTAAACTCCAATGCATTCTATACTTTCATAGTTGCATTTTAGCATAAAATGCCATTTCATAGGAAGATTGACCAAATGTCAGATAAAAATGGATTGTCATTGAAGGGCAGGGGATTAAATGGGATGGTATGATCAATATTTTCCTTAACTTTAGGCTTTAGTTTCACCCATCATGGCCTGTTTAATATTATAATTGAACCAAGAACATGAGTGCAGTATCTAATCTAATTATCAATAGAGTTTTAAATACTACAAAACCAAGCAACAATATGCACAATTTGAAAAATGGTCAGTATCAAAGTACGGGATGGTTCTGTTACGTACCTGTGCTACATCATTGGAAAATCCTTGTTGAATAAGAGCTTTAAGAATATCCTTCTTTGAAGAGACCTTCCTTAAGGAAAATACGGTACAACAATAAAAATTTGCTAACAAAAGGGACGGTAATAACAGATAGGAGAAAGAGAAAAATTGAGAGCGTAAAATTTAATTTCTATATGCATGATTTCAGTTGACAGAGTTCATTACATCATTCTGTTTTTATAAACTTGCAAGAGAAGGTGTTTTGTTATGTATGTCTGGTTGTGCGGACAATGGGGTAAAATACTGACAATAAATGTAGCACTGGAGAACGAACAGATGGTTAGATGGATCTGATATATCGATAGCATGTAGATAGGGTGAAGGTGGTTCTAATGCCGTAGGTTTCAGTTAATAACTCATCAAAAAATAATTGACAGTGGCATATGGCTATGAAGGTGACCTGAAAATGTGTTTGAAAACAACAAAAGAGATAGGGGGCCAAAAATGGAAACCAGATCAAAACCGACATCAGCAAGTGACAGTCACTAGTAAAGAAGTTTAATAGGGGGCCAAAAATGGGTCTGACGCCGAAAATGGAGATAAGACACAATTTACGGGAGAAAGAAATTCACCAATGCACCAAGGGTCCACTAGATTTGTCTAACTGGGCTCTGAATATCATGTTGAAAGATAAGAGAAACAAAAGGTATATAATGATATCAATGTACTAACACTACATAGTGGTCAGTGGAGCTCAGTTATATATACAAAGATTAACATGGGGCTATATTTACTATATTTACATGATATACAGACATTACAGCCACACCTACCCTATTTACATTCTAACACCCTTCTTCAGATGTCATAATAAATACTCAAGTCTGTCACAGATTATAAGTCACTTTGAAATAGAATTTTGTCCCAAATTAGAAGTCGTTTTAGAATATCAATGAAATATTAATGTTTCTTTTCCTACCATACCCTTTACTATTTATTACTCTCTTCTTCCACTTTTAATTTCTCTTTCTCATACCATTAATGAAGGATAATTTTGTAAAGTAACTCATAATTTCCCTTTTCCATACAAAATTAGCTACATTTCATAATTTGTGTGAAATTGCCAGAGTGACTTATAATTTGAGACAAAGGGGGTACTACATAATAGAAAAAGGCTGCACATACAAATTGTACACAATTTAACATGGATCGGCTCAACGTCCTACACCCATGGATGAAAATGGATCAAGTATTCTATAAAAATAAAATAAAAAAGGGCGTGTGAATGTTTATGGAACTCTCAATCTCCTTTATCTAAGAACTACCTTACCACACTACCACTAGTCCTAGATGGCTAGATATATGCAAAAACCTACAAGGGTTATATAACCTTATGAACAATCTTTCTCACGCTCTTATCCTCGTTCTCATATCTCTAACAATTCCCTGATATGCAAATTCATAGCCTACAATACTTTGGTTGGCAAGGCACCATTTTTACACTCTTTATGACTTCACTAGTCTCTTTTAAAAGTATATAATTCACATAACTCAAACATACCATGCTATGAGTTACAAATTGAATGTATTAACAGAATAGGAAATTGTGAATAACTAATAAAAACAAGAATTCAGGGCAAAACCAACAAATACACTTTGAGAATTAAGATCATCATTACATTCATTTACTCAAAAAGACAAGTTAAGTGAGAAAAACAATGGAAGAGTCAACTAAATATCTACCTCCTTTGGCAGTGTACTTAATAGGGATATGAGTTCTGCTGGGTGGTCCTCTCCATCTCCACCTGCTCGAACTTTTCCAGGAGTTGCATCCAGAATCCAAGCCTTCAAATAGCATAGGAATATGAGAGTATGGTCTAGTATAGAAAACAAGAACACAAAGTATAATCATAATCTGATAGAAACTGGTAACAATCATAAAAAAATATAAAGGAAATAACTGACTTTTATTGAACAACTTTGGTTACTTTGGACAGAATTTAGATTGCAGCAAGAAATCTAGTTTACAGAATTATAAGAAAGAAAACAAAGGAAAATTAAGATAGACGCTTCCTATCCAAGAAATTTGAGATTCTTTGGTCTCTCCCTTCCAAGAATTCGAGAGTTTGGTCCCTCCCAATCAATATCCAGTCCCAAAATAAAATGCCTACCGACATTTCCTTCCATTTCCCTATTTATTAAATAATTGTCAACAACATAACTGCTGCCTAATACATAATTGCTGCTTAATAATATAATAATTGCGTGTCAACTTAGAATTTTAAGGGCTTTTTTGAACATTTTTAACTCATTCTGAAGTGTGGCGCTGTAGAAGCTGCAACATCTATTATTTTGGCCGCCACACTGCACCGCTATATCCCATTATTGAGAACACTGGTCAGAATTAAACGACATCAAATTGGAATAATCCTATGACCCCCCCAAGTCGCATAACATCCAACGTCAGCACGTGCCCCACGTATGTGCATCCTCTGCACATTTTCCAGACATCAGTGAGTGTACAGAATGGTTCCTTCCGGCCACCATATTCTTCAGGCACCTTTTCTGGCTATTCTGTCATACTTTTCAAACCTTGCCACACAATGAAACTTAACCAGTAATTTGTATACGCGCTGTAAGCTTCCACCACAGGCCCAGCTGCACTGACCCCTGGACGACATCACCCTCTGACACTATGTCAGCAAGGACACACTATTACCTTCATTCTCACACAATGCAGTAACCAGACATGAATTTAGTTTATTTTGTCCTTTGCCTACATTTCTGCTTCTTAGGCATGTATTTTGAAGTATTAAGATGATTAACGGCAATATACTCTCAGACATATATTATGAGGTACTAGGGTGATTAAGGAAAACCATTTTTCCTATATCCTGCATATCATCACCCTAAAAGTTTTATTAAACCTTGCAGAGTGCACAGTATTTAAAATAGCGAGAGAGAAAAATTGTCCCTCAAATCACATATTTTTAACAAAAAGATCAAAAGAGTTTAAAGTTCATCCAAAATCAGTCCAGCAAAAGCAAACAATGACTAAATCTGGGCTTACTCTGACTGGCCTAGCAAGAGGTTTTGCAGCTTGGTCCACCATACTCAAAACAACTGAACATACAGAACGAAGTAAGTAAAACAACTGAACATACAGAACGAAGTAAGTAAAAATGACTTACAGATCCATTGAAAAAAGAAAAAAGTAATACACAATAACTAACCTTTCCCCCCAAAACTATGACCAACTAACACACGAGGTGTTATTCTTAGTTCCCGGACCTAACAAGAGAGAGGATGATGTTACAAGAAACAGAAAATAATTTACATGTGCACATAACAATATAAATTTAATCAGATCTCTTTAACTAAATCTTTTAAGTGCAGCAAATAAGTTTGATTAACCTTTACATGGAAAACACAAAGGATTCTCGTTCGTTGATATCATTTAACATTTCACATCAAAGAAAGGATAATGTATTGCAACAAAAAATCAAGGGAAATAAAGTGCCAAGCAAAAGATAATTGAGGTATTCACCCAGTCTAGATGTAGGCCATAAATCATGAAAGACATCCAAATGGTTGAGCACTGGATATTCCATCTCATGGAACCACCAAGGTTTAAATTCAACCAGGAGAGCATGGCATTAAAGTCATATAGACCCCTGCCCCATTCTATATCACGCTCACCATATAAATATGATTTGTGAAACATGTTAAAAACACATACCAGTTTCAAAACATCAAGAGCAGCAGAGGCAACAGTATGGGGATCTCTCTTCTTGATTGATGCTGAATCGCCATGACATCGCAAATCTACTAAAAGAAACTGTCAATACAAACACATGAAACAAACAGGAATCAGATTGATTTACATCTAGAATGTTCTTACATTGCAATCCCGAAGATCATAATTTGTGATGCCTGGAAAAGAAAATGTTGCCTAATAGTAGAGTTTAATAATTCAATCCATACTTATTATATTTATTCCATCATCAATAAACAAGAAGGTGATCATCTTTGTTGCAACTAAGGTTTTCACTTCATAAAATATTTTAAATTTTCAAAATCATGGAAATGCATGGTTCACTAATAGTGTGAATATCTCTAGAGTGTTAGCAGATGAAATTAAATGCATACTAAAATCATATAGTATATTTATATGGAAAGTATGATATAACAAAACTTGGCACAAAAGTGTACATAAACATACCTGCCACATAGGAAACTCTCTTGCCAGTCTTTTTGCAAAAGTTCCTGAAATATCATTTTTTTTCAACAATGAATTATAAAACAAATAACTTATTCTTCCCATTTAAATTTTCTTGACAAACTATGCAAAAATATCTAACCCAAACATTTGGCACCAAATGAAAACTACAACAAAAGAAGAAATTGAAAAAAACAAAATTAAAGGTTTAACATCATTGATAAAGGAAGCCGGGTTTATAAATGATTTCAACATGTTCAAACACTCATCATCAGGTATCCAGTAAAAAAATAAATTCTTATCGGCTTGGTCGGTACCAAACACAGCTAGGAAACCTCACGGATGCTTGGGGATGTCATTTTGTCCCCTTACATCCACACACACACACACATATATAGGAGTCATATCAAGTGAGTGGGCATATCAATTAAATTTCGGTTATTATATTTCATCAGTAAAACATGAAACCTTGGAAATAGAACCATTAGCCAAGGTCAAACTCTCCAATGGGTTGAATGTCCACTGACAATGAAATCCTTTAAAATTAAGTTGTGCTTTTAGCCCATTAGGAATCCTAGAAAAACATCAACTTATTGAGATTTAATAAACTCCTTTTTTCACTTGAATCCCTATAATTTCAATACCACAAATGTCATCCTTCAATATTGCATTTCAACACAATGTGGCCCTTCCAAATATTATAGATGAACGGCCACACCAGCAATGAAAAAAGATATTTAATTAACAACAACAACAATAACAATAAAACTAAAATGATATAGAAGTGGAACCGTGCATTTCGAACTGGAAATATAAGAACCAAAATAATTGAACTTTTTGATTTAACAGCAACACATCCATTTTCATCATTGAAAATCCAACGATAAAATAAGTAAAATGTTGATCAATTTTCGCCTGACTAGGAAAGCAAGACTTTTAAATGCTTGATCACATAGTAACTATTAATATTGCAGACTTCCCTACAAGAACAAAGGTATTCTAAAATTCTGTGAGTTTTGAGAACACACAGAAGAGAAGTTTGATCAGGTGGAATACATTGCTGCAACACGACAATCGTGCACATTATACATAAACAGTAGGACTCACCCCAGTTTTTCCTACACCCAAGGATACCGTGCAAAAAGACAGCTGTTGGTGTTTCGGGTAGAGATCTGTCCATAACAGAACTCCACTTCACCTGTATACCAAATAATTGACGTATATTAGTCTATTGAAATGTTCATAGGGTTCCAGATCTATATTTTACAAACTTTTAACTCAATCTCCACATACAGTTTCAAACCTATTTGTTATGATTTATGAAGCCTTTTGAACAACTAATGGCTTAGTTTATTTTAACAAGTATATATCGTATACATTTCAGTATTTAATATTACTAAACTGTCTCGGTTTAAAATCAGACATCTCAATTCATCCTAAACCAGCAGGGTATGAGTGACGTGAAGGCCGACAAGAGTAGATATTTTTCGATTCTCAACAAAGAACAACTAAACAAGATATGAACTTAAAAATGAATACAACACTCACAAGCCTGCGTAATGGACTAAATGTAAATAATACATCTAGAAAATGAGAAGATTAATCATCTGAAAAGTACAGACAAATTTGTGCAAGATAAAATAGAGAAACAAGAAACAAACAATACTTACAAGTGCCCCTTGAACCAAATCATATGCCTGAGACAAAAAAAATAAACAAAAAGATCTCAGTTGTAATAAACATGGACAAAATTAAATAATTCATTTGTAAAACTTCAAACTAAAGAATAAGACATATTCCATCACGAGTTTAATCAGTATACTTTGTCAATGTACAATTATTTTACAAGTGTATGTGCTGCCACGCCAGATAATTAATATGACAGCTCATGTGTTTTCATATTCATTAATTGACATGACAACACATATTATGTGTAAAATCATTGTGTACTGACATAGTATACTAATTAAATTCTTAGTAATTCATGATTAGCATACTAAAATAAATGAATCATAAAAGTGCATGCAATGAGCAATGAAGATTACCAAAATGCTAGAAGAGCTAGCAACATCATGTCCAACAGTATCGCGTACTAACGCCATTGATATCGTCCTATCTTTAACTTCACGTCTAGAGTGACTAAGATCCAATCGAGATGCGTTGAAATCCTCGTTCTACATTAAGAAACTAATAAATCAATGCATAATTCGCGAGGTTCAAAGTATCAGCATCTAACAATACTGTAACTGACTAATAAAACAGTAAAAGAATACAAATTTCAAAGCCTCGAACGGAAAATCTAGCATCATCGTGATCATGTAAACTGATTCAAGAACTGAAATAGTTGAAATTACCAAAGCGAAGCATAAGAAGAGGTTAAGAATGGAGACCTGAGGGAAGCGAAGAAAGCGAGGTGTTGTAGCGTTGTGTGAATTGGAGAGAAACGTTGAATTCCGATGCGACGAGTTAACGGCGGTGAAGCAGGTGGAAGAATTGGTGAATAACGGCATGACGGAGGGAAATAGAGATGCCGGTGAATGCTGTTGGTGTCTCCGTCCGAATCTCCTGACGGAGAAAGAGAGGAGCCGCCAAATATATAGCTTCAACGCTTTTTCTCTCTCTCTCTAAAGACACGCTTTTTCTTTAAATAAAATAAATCGTGGAAAATATTTTTTAATATTTAATTGCTTTGCTTTAATTTTTTTTGTGACGGTTGGTATTTGTGACCGTGAATTGCCAACGCCCAACTGTATCAACTGGTGCCACGTCCTTTAACACGTGCTGTGATCCTGGTTTCTCTGAATTTTTTTTTTTATGAAATGGTTTCTTCCAATTTAGAGTAGTCGTGTAAAAAAAAAGTAGTTGCAGTTGACTTGATAAAAAAAAAAGTAATCGTGGTTGATCGATGATTTTGTCACCGTAAACATTCGACAATAAACTCGTTAAGCTTTGTTTATTAAACAAATAAACTGAACTTGAGCTGAAAATTAAGTTCGTTAAATAAATGAGTCGAACTTAAACTATATATAGTTCGACTCGGTTGGTTCATGAGCTGACTAGATAACATACATATATGTTAGTTTAGTAAAAATTAATGAAGTACAAACTTAAATATTAAAAGATAAAATATCTAATTTATTACAAGCTTCCGCTCATATTTAAGTGCTTGTTTTTATAGGAAATATTACTAATTTAATTAACAATTAACAATAATTATAAGAAAAGAGAGAAAATAATTAACAATTAACGATAATTATAAGAAATGAGAGAGAGAAAAAAGGCTAACAATATACAAGTGCAGGATTAGGATTTTTTTTTTTTTTGACAAATGTGCAGGATTAGGATTTTAACCACACATATGTATACTTTGCAGAAGAAAAAATGTATATTTTATCCCCGGTTTCTTAATTTAATTGATTGTCTGAAAATAGTCTCTTAAATATAATTTGTCTCAATTTAGTCTCCTAAGTTTTTTTCCGTTACATGTTTTAGTCCTTTTTATTAGTTTCTCTCAATAAACGTTAAGTTATTTTTTCCCATTTTTTTTCATCTTCTTCCCTTATTTCTTCATCATCTTCAACAACAACTTCATCTACCTCAAACCAATAAAATTCAACAACAACATATCATCAATTATAATCTTTCCCTATTTGTCTTGAATTTCCTAAAATTAAAAATTAAAGATCACCAACAATTTTCATCTTCTTCCTTCTTCATCTCTCTACTTCATACCCAAAACAAAAATTCAGCAGCACATAAATAGAAAAAATTAAAGTAAAATTGTAAAATTTAATAAAACATTTCTCCCTCTCTTTCTCTCTAACCAGATCTCTTCTCTCATTTCTGTCTCGCTCACTACCTCTTCTCTCATTTCTCTCTCACTCAACATTATCAATTGAAAACATAGAAAGATTGTTTTGAATCCCTCTCATCCCCTTTGAATCTTGAAACCCAAAATTAATTTCAACTTTCCTTTCTCCCAATTTTTTCAGATTCCTAATCTCAAAACATAGAAAGATTCTTTCAGATCCCTAATTTTTTTTATTTCTGGGTATGGTTCGAGACAAGTGAATTTGTTCCAAACCATGATAGTTCATATGCCCAGCTATGGTGAGTGCTTACTAAAATTGAAGAAGAAATTAAATTGAAAACAATGGGGTTTGAGTGTTATACAACCAACACATGAACAAAAAAAAAAGAAAGGGTATGGATTGTGGAGTTAAGGCTTTAAGAAATAATGGTTTAGAACTTTGGAAATGAGAAAGAATTTTGTTTTGAAAAATGTTGATTTTGGGTAATAGTGTACTGCATTTTTGTTTGTTTTGAAAGTAATGGGTTTGAGTTTTTATTTCGGCTTTGGGATGGTTATAGTGATGGTGATGTGAATGATTTTGGGTTTGAGTTGATGATGATGAAGGAGGGTGTTTATGATTATTGATGAAGATGGCAATGATGATATAATGATTAAAGAGTGGGTTTAATTTTATTTGTTTTGATTTTTTGGGTTTTTCTAAAAGTTGTTGTTGAAGATGATAAAGAGATTGTAGAAGAAGATGAAGAAAAGGGGAAAAAATATGTTGTTGGTTCATTGTAAGATACGATAGACCTTCATGATCCAACGATCATCTTTTTAAAAAAAAGGATCAAAGGGTTAACATTCATAAAACCAATAAGGTTTATGGCAGACCACTTTTAATATTGGTCCACCTAAGATATTTAAGATTAAATGATAACGGAGAGGACCAAAAGCTATAAGGCAAAAAATTTAAAGGACCACTTTTAGTTAAGGACCATTGTGCGATAAACAATTAAGATATTTAAGATTAAATGATAACGGAGAGGACCAAAAGCTATAAGGCAAAAAATTTAAAGGACCACTTTTAGTTAAAGGACCATTGTGCGATAAACAATTAAGATAAGGGACAGGTGGATTGATTAAGCCAAGAAAACAAAAACACACATATGTATACTAAAATTTGACCCACATCGGTGAGTTTAAGCACACCAGTGAGGTGGAGTTGTTATAAAGAGAAGCACATGTACAACAATACAGTATTAACTATAAGGTTAAGGTGCGATTGATTTTTTTCCATAGTAGTCTTCAAGGTCCACATTTTAATGAGTTCAATTTTTATTTTTTAAAAAATAATTTAAAAAGACAAAATATCTTATTTTGACAAAAAAAAAATTGAATTAGGTTACTCGAGAAAACGAGTTGAACCTAACGAGCCGAACCGAGTTGTTCATGAACTTTAAACGAGCCGAACTTGAGTTAAAAAATGGTTCGTATCGAACTCGAATCGAGTTTCGAGCTGAGTCAATTTTTATCGAGCCGAGTCGAGCTCAGACGAGTTTGACTCGACTCGACTCATTTCCAGCCCTATTGTGAATTAATTTTAGGGTTAAATATATTTTTTATCCTTATAAATATGTTAATTTTTTATTTTAATCCCTTCAAAAAATTTCTTTAACTTTTAGTCCTTCAAAAGTTTTTCATCTTCGCTTTTGGTCTGTCTTTTAAAATAAATTCATATGTAAAATTCATATTTTTGAATTGAATTTTGCATAAAAATTTATAATATTATAAGAATCTCTCCAAAAAAAAATTAGAATTTTTAAAAAAAACATAAAAATTCATATTTCTTTTTTATCCCTCAAAAAACAATCTTTCTCCTCTTTTTAAATATTTAAAAATATAAAAATAATAGTTGTTGGGTATTTGAGTATTGACTTCATTGTTGCTAAAACAAATACTCATGTATGATGGTGGATACAATGTTCCAACATCTTGGCACGGTTCAGTGTGCCCTATTTATGTGGCTTGGTTTACGCAAGCTTTATCTTACCAAGTAACGTATTTTTGTCCAGAATCAGCTAGGTGATTTGTTTCTAAAATATAGACAATATTTTAGGATTCTTTGGTGGTGTTTTTGGCGGTTCCTAAAGATGTTCCTACTTTTTAGGAGTTGTTATTATTTTGTTGCGTGAGATCATTGAAGATTCTATGAAGATCTTATTCACGTGACTTGTGCTCAAGCTTGTGTTTTCAGAAGAAAGATATTTTTCAGATTGATATTTTTATTTGTGAAATATATTTTCAAAAGAGATTTTGGTAGATATATTTCTGAAGAATATTTGTTTCAATATATTTCTGAAAAGAATATTTGATACAAATATATGTTTGCCCTGAAGGAAGATTTAATTGTGCAAATATATTTCTAGAAGGAATCTTGGAAATATATTTCTGAAGAATTATTTGTTTCAACATATTTCTGAAAAGAATATTTGATTCAAATATATGTTGTTGCTGAAGGTTACATAAGGAAGACTCATACCCTAGTTTTATTCACCAATTCAATGTTATTGAATTGAGTCTTTTAGGGTTTCATTGTTAAGCATTGTGCTTTATTTTGTGAGCCTCTCTTTGTATCATATTGATGCACTGAGCATGACATGTAGTTGAGTTGTATCAAAACTATAGTTTTACAAAAGAATATTTTTAGGGTTTTGAGTCATTGTTATTTGTGAGTCTTTCTTGTATCACGTTAATACATGTTAAGGATTGTGTTTTATTGAGTTGTAAGTTGTACTATTCCTAAGCTTTGAAGCACGGAGGTAGTTTATGTTTGAAGGTAATTTCATAGTTTTTGAGTTGTAATCAGATAATCACAGGGGCTGTGATTGATTGAGGGAAGTGAGATGAGATCTCAGATCTAGGAGTTCTTAGGTTGAAGTCAATACGGGTATGTCCTAGGTCTAGAGTTGTAAACGAGGAGTTTGCTGAGAACTTAGAATAAGGACTACACTAGTGGATTTCCTTCCTGGCTTGGTAGCCCCCAGATGTAGGTGAGTTGTGCCGAACTGGGTTAACAAACCAATTGTGTCTTTTACTTTTCTGTCTTTTATATTTTCCTTGTTTTGTTTGTTTTCTGTTAACTCGATGTTGAAACATCTTACTCGACATTCTGTTTGTGTCTGATGTTGAAATATCGTATAAAACATCTGAAAGCTAGCCCGCCAGAATTTCAATGGTTTTTTTTGAAGTCAAGATTGAAAATAAATACCTCTAAAAAAAATTGAAAATAAATAAGACGTTTTATGTAAGAAAATAAATTTTAAAGGGTTAATGCACCATTTCTAAGATAAGTTACTTAAATTTTTTTACATCATATGAAAGTAATCTCGTTCACATGATATGTAAAAAAATTAATTGTCCACAAATCCTAACTCAACTAATAAAAATGATAAAATTGTTAGATCAAATGTCATAATCAGAGTTCAAACTTTAACACTTCCGCTTATGTGTATCAGTTTATATAACTTTATCATTTAGTCCATAAAAAAATTAGTTGTGTAATTAAAATATTATTTTAAGAGTAAGTATCTAAATTGATGGAACATGTTAATATAGTCCCTCCATTGTTGATATTCTAATATCATTCTCAAAATTTGAAATTTTATGCAAATTTCTTCCTCTTTTGGTATGTGTAAAGTAGCGAATTGGAATGACATTACTATTCAAAATAAAGAAAGATATTTGAGCAAACTACTATTGTCTACACCAATGCTGTCAAATAGTGCCATTGTAGCATAACAGAATATGAGTAAAAAGATATTTTCCACGATCAGTGATTGACTACACAGTTTCATTAATCTCGCCCATATACATGTTTTCTACACATGTTATTATTTCCTTTGCTCTTCTTTTTCTTTCTTTAATGACACTTTTCCCCTTTTTTTTGAGTTTCCAACATTATTTCCCCCACATATTCTCCATTTGGCACTTCGATTTATGTTTTCCTTGAATTTTTAATAATTCTACAATATTTATGTGCTATTTCTTGGCAATATTATTCCTATTTTGTTTGAGTCAGGTGTGAGGCTGAGATAGGTTATGGGGAGGGTCTGTCTGGTTTCCAGTTCCATCTGAACCAGTGAAAAAGGCACAGAAAAAAGGGCTCTTCAGGAACGGATGCTGTTCTCTTAATCACCCACCTCTAACCCTAACACTGCTACATATTTTTCATCCTATCTCTTACTTTTCTGGTCTACAGTATATAAATGGGAAGTTGATTCTGCTGAAGAAATGGGGTACATTTGCCATACAGATTTTCATATTCAGAAGAACCATCAAGCCAAATAGTAAGAGCTCGTACGAGTACTCTGAATCATATATTGCAAGCTGGGTCTGTCTTTGGGAGCTTGATCTCTATAAATTGTAACTTGGTGTCATTAGTCTTTGAATGTATCGAAATTGCAATTAAATCTCTAGTGTCGTTTTTTTAGTAATTTTATGGACTAAATTATTCAACAAAAAACGCATTAAAAACTAAATTGACTACTTAAAAACAGTTTTGAAGACTAAAATGACTAATAAAAAATATATCTGTGGATATGTTTGCAATTTCGCTACATATAATCACACTAAAACATAAAACTTAACCAAAAATATTGGCAACATCGGTTGTAGCTTATACACATAAAATCAACATCTAAGTATGTTACCCAAACCCAAATTAACACAAACGGATTTATCACTATTCAGAAACAGGAAGTTAGTGTTTTAATATATATTTTTTTCATATTGGGGATTTTAAAGAACAAATTTATGTTTTTCCATTAGTTTTGATCCCTGACATTTTATTTGTCATTCAAACTAGCTATGTTAGCTTTTTTAAACGAGTTGACGTCCCTGTTTTACAGTAGATGTTTAATGATAGTGACTAAAATGACTAACAGAGTGTAGAGAGGAGGATTAAACATTGTTTTCGTTTGAGTTTGAGACTAGTGTGGCAACATCTTACACTTTTAAAATGACTAAAATGGTGGTTTGCACTTTTATTAAATAAGTCAATATCTTCTGATATTGCAATGCTTATATTGTTATACAATTTCTTGAAGTATATGTGCAAGTACTTGTGGGATGCAATAAATGGATTTTGACCTAGTCTCTTGATGAAATGTTTGGTAGTTAGGACTAAAAATATTACTATTAAACGTATTAGGTGGTTAAGACAAAATCTTAACTATTTAACGTATCAGTACTCTCAAATCATACAAGAATTTTCCAGTAGACACAGCTGCAACAACTCCTTTGTCTTAAGCAATTGAAGAAAGTGCAATATGGGGAAATTTCATGTCGACAACAAAGAAATTACGTGTGTAGCCGCAGACGTAGAGTGAGTGAGAAAGGAACCATCCATGTGCTATGCAATGCACATAACCAAGTCAGCTACCATAAGCAGCATGGTCTTCAACACATACACATAGAAGCAAAATATTCCCTCGGCTAACTAAGCTTTGGAACAGTTAATTATAAAGACCTGATCTTGAAGTTTAAATAAATCATTATTCACAAAACAAAAAACCTCCTTGAATACCTAAGTATACAAGATGCATCATTCAACTTACATGCATCAGCAGCAGCATTCATGCTCTGTTCATTCCTTTCAAGAAACACAAAACCTCGTTGAAATGGGTTAGCAATGATTATCTGCAAATATGTTTGTCATGTACGCTCAAAAAATAGACAAAAGCTTTCAAGTGAGGTAAAAGATGAAATGCGAATAACAGCGGAGTCCATTGGTGTGTCATAAGCTTCTCTCTTACTAATACACAAAAAAATTAGTGTATGTTTAGTTCCACTTTTAGATGAGTCGAAATTGATTCTTGATTGTACGAGTCGAGTCTATATACTATTTTTAAGTCGAGTTTACGAGTCGAGTCTATATACTATTTTTATATGTGTTTAGTCCCTGCAAATAAGGGTCATTTAAAAATTGGTCCATGTATTCCTTAATCCTGACAATTTGATCTTGTATTTGGGAGTATCTTGGAATGGACTTATACGGATAAGGAATTGACATACAATGCAGCGATTTCGTTGATGAAGAAAAGAAAGGAAGAGGATGAGGATGAAGATGAAGATGAAGGAGGGTATTTTGGTCCTTTCCTATTTAACTGGAACAACTAAGGGCATTTTGGTCATTTCGCGTGTGTATGAATCAATTAGCAGAGGACAAATTGTCAGGATTAAGGAATACATGGACCAATTTTTAAATGACCCTTGCAGGGAATAAACACATATAAAAACCTTCTTTTAAAAAGTCAACTATTACAATTTTCAATGCATTCAATACACAACTTTTCATTAAAAACTCAGCATTTAAAGTGTTTAAAAGTGTCAAGAGGCACTCGTTAACATTTGAAGCAAAGTAGTATGTGTTTAGATACATTTATGTAAAAGTGGGTTGAATAATAATTTCATTGAAAAAAATCACATTTAGTGTATGTTTCGTTCTGTGATGACAATAATTGATTTTGAATGAATGAATTTTGTAAAATTGATTATAACTAAAAGTGAGTTGAAAGTAAAGTGATTTGTTTTAGATATATTCATGATAAAGTGAGTTAAGCTATAGTCTATGTTTGGTTGCCCGGTGAGATAGCCAAAACGTGAGTCTATCCCTTCAAAATCAATTTCCCTGTGTTTGGTTTTTCTTCATATCACTGCGTCGAAAGTTTTGCTTTTAAGAATTTGAAGCTATAAATCCTAGCTCCAAGTAGAATCAATTATACTCAACAACAACCAAACATATCATAATCAATTCTACACCTTCAGAATCAATTATAGTCCCTCTAAAGCGAAACCAAAAATACACTTAATTTTATTTGAAAGCAACCAAACATGTCATAATAAATTATACACCTCCAATGTCATTTCTTGCCACTCTAAAAGTCAAACCAAGCATATACGAACTCAGAAGCTACGGTCTAGCTTTAAAATCAATTATACTATGAGAGCAATAAAACATGTTAAAATCAATTTTACACCCCCTCCCGAATAAATTCTAGTTGCTTCAACCATGGAACCAAATATAACTTAATTATGAAATTTTCATTCACAACAAACCAAAAAAAACAGTAAGAAAATGGTAAGAAAGAGAAGTACCTTGAGAGTATGGAGAAATAATCTCGTACATATGATATGTAAAAATATTAGTTGTCCATAAATCCTAACTCAAGTGATAAAAATAATAAAATTGTTAGGTTAAATATCATGATCTGAGTTCAAACTCTGACACTTCCGTTTATATGTATCCGTTTATATGACTTTATCATTTCGTCTATTAAAAAAATTAGTTGTGAAATTAAAATATTATTTTAAGAGTAAGTATCTAAATTGATGGAACATGTTAATATAGTCCCTCCATTATTGATATTGTAAAATCATTCTTAAAATTTAAAATTTTATGCAAGTTTCTTCCTCTTTTGGTATGTGTAAAGACGAGAATTGGAATGACATTACCATTCAAAATAAGAAAAGAGAGATTAGAATGGCATCAGGTCGATGATATAGATGATCATATGAAACTAAGTGAATAACGTTTTTTTTTTCCTTTTGAAGTGGAAGGTATTCATTAAATAAAAAAGATATGAATCCTTACAGACGTAGCAACAAAATCCTAGGGACAGATCCCATCCAAGACTTAGAACCAAGATTGCCTACAAAGTACAAATGTTTTTACATCTCTTCATAAAAGCAATATGAAAACTGCTCATCTCCTTTTTAAAATTTGTTTATTCCTTTAAAAATGTCTACCATAAGTTAAGTTATGTTCGATTTTTTCAACATGAATTAACTCACGTAAACATGTGAATGAGTAAAACCAAAAAGAAGAAGAGCAATTTTCAAAACATTGACATTAATTCTCATGTAGAGGGATATTAATACAATCTAATGTTATGATCAATTTCTACTTTAAGTATGCTGTATCCAACTACGTATGTTATCACGAAATGCTCGTGAGCAAATAATTAACCAATACCAAAATGTGGCTTTGCGGAAATGCTATGAAATTATATATTTGTAGTTTTATACGTGTCAAAAATTCCAAATTAACTCAATAAATATTTATTAAGTGAATTGATATTGTAACATTGATTCTCAATAAACATGACTTAAATGTAAAGTGATTTATATAAAAGTGAATTTAACAAAAAATTTGAAGCAATAATCAATTGTATAAGATAAAAGCGCTACAAATTTTATCTTCAAGTCAATTTTACAAGCAAAATCAATTCTCTTTTAACTCATTCAAACATGATAAAATCAATTCTACAACCTCTAGGAATCACCTTTGATTCTCCAAAATTGAAACCAAACATGATAAGTTTTGAAAAAAAGGGTGTCGTAAGGTCGTCGAGATTCAAGAGCAAGAAGCTACTTCTACCAGGATGTCGATGTCACTTTTACGGGTGTGCATCATTCATAAACCAAACAAAACAAAACTAGACTCCTTGTTGTCTAAGAATATGTTTGATTCCACTTTTGGATAGATCAAAATTGTTTCGAAGATGGAAAATTGATTCTGATGTATTTAGTGGTTTTTTTAATAACTTATTTTATTCATGGAATTGATTCTTTTTAAAGTTAATTCAATTCGTCTTTACATTAACGTATTTATAACACAAATTACTTTAATTTCAATCCATTTTTAAGTCAAAATCAATATTACAAAATAATTTCACTCAAAATCAAACAAAATATATTTTTTTTGACCGAGAAAATCTAACAAAACACATCCGCCGGTTTTCCTCAACACGCCCCTGCCGCCACAACAACCTCCTCTCTTTACCGTCTTTGAAACTCATCGCCGGCAACCGTCGTCCACACGCCGGTGCTCCGCCAATAATGGCTTACCATTTCAGAAATGCGTACTTCTTTTCTACCTAAAAACCTTTCCTTATCCAAGCAACTTCAAAACTGTATCCCAAATTCATGGAAACAAAAACCCACAAAACCCTTTCACAAACCACTCATTTCTTCAAATAATTCACAATCATCATCACTATCTTCATCGTTTTCTATGGTTGGTGTTCTTATTGCATCCCTCAGGGATTTCATCACCCACAATCACTTATCAAATGCATTCAAAACCTTCATTCACATACAACACCACCATGCTTCATCTTTTGATATTATCTTTCAACCCATTAAACATCTTTTATTGGGTTGCACAAATCTCAAGTCTTTACCACAGGGTAAACAAATTCATGCTCATATTATCTCATTGGGTATTGATAAAAATCCAATCTTGGTTTCAAAGCTTATTAATTTCTATGCAAGTGTTGATTTACTAGCTGATGCTCAAATTGTTGCTGAGGATTCAAATAGTTTTGATCCTTTGCATTGGAATATGGTTATTTCTTTGTATGTTAAGAATTGTTTGTTTGAGAATGCAATTTCTGTTTACAGGAGAATGTTGAGTAAGGGTGTTACGCCTGATGATTATACTTATCCGTCAGTTATTAAGGCTTGTGGGGAGTTATTGGATTATGATAGTGGTGTGGCGGTTCATAAGGCTATTCAAGAGAGTTCTATTAAGTGGAGTTTGTTTGTGCATAATGCATTGGTGTTTATGTATGGTAGGTTTGGAAAGTTAGAGGTTGCTCGTGAATTGTTTGATATTATGCCGGCTAGAGATGATGTTTCGTGGAATACTATTATTAGTTGTTATGCTTCTAGGGGTTTGTGGGACGAAGCATTTCGGTTATTTGGATGTATGCGAGAGGCGGGTATTGAAAGGAATGTTATTATATGGAATACCATTGCTGGAGGGTGCTTGCATACGGGAAATTTTAAAGGGGCACTTAAGTTGTTTTCTCAAATGAGAGCAGTGATTCATTTGGACTCTGTTGCAATGGTTGTTGGATTGAATGCATGTTCGCACATTGGAGTGGTTAAATTGGGAAAGGAGATTCATGGTCATGCTGTAAGAACTTGCTTTGATGTGTTTGACAATGTAAAAAACGCATTAATTACAATGTATTCCAGGTGTAGAGATCTCAACCATGCATATTTGTTATTTCGAAAAATGGATGAGAAAGGTTTGATCACATGGAATGCCATGCTTTCTGGGTTTGCTCACATGGATCGATCTGAGGAAGTCTCCTTCCTTTTTAGAGAAATGCTACGTGAGGGCGTTGAACCTAATTATGTGACCATTGCAAGCGTCCTTCCCCTTTGCGCTCGAATAGCAAATCTACAACATGGTAAAGAGTTTCATTGCTACATGATAAAACGTGAAGAACAGTTCAAGGGCTATTTATTATTGTGGAACTCACTGGTGGAAATGTATTCAAGGTCTGGCAAAGTTTTAGAAGCCAGGAAAGTCTTTGATTCATTAAGCAAGAAAGATGAAGTCACGTATACTTCCATGATTATGGGATATGGTGTGAGTGGGGATGGAGAAACTGCTCTAAAATTATTTGCAGAGATGTGCAGGCTCAATATTAAACCGGATCACGTGACAATGGTTGCAGTTCTAATAGCATGTAGTCATTCTGGTCTTGTAGCACAAGGGCAATTACTATTTAGAAAGATGATAGAAGTCTATGGAATAGATCCTAGGGTTGAGCACTATTCATGCATGGTTGATCTCTTTGGAAGGGCTGGTCTTCTTGACAAAGCAAAGGAGGTTATCACAGGGATGTCATGCAAGCCTACTTCGGCAATATGGGCTACTCTAATAGGAGCTTGTAAAATCCATGGAAATACAGTGATTGGGGAATGGGCTGCAGGAAAGTTGCTGGAAATGAAGCCTGATCATTCAGGTTATTATTTGTTGATTGCAAATATGTATGCAGCTGCTAACCGGTCGGACAAAGAAGCTGAAGCGAGGACTTATATGAGGGATTCAGGTGTGAAAAGGACTCCTGGTTGTGCTTGGGTTGATGTTGGCAGGGAGCTTTGTCCCTTTTTAGCTGGGGACACTTCCAACCCTCGTTCAGGCGAGATTTCCCCCATGATGAAAAGGTTGAATATACTCATGAAAGATGCTGGTTATGTACCTTGCGAAGGGGTTGTCTCATCTGAGGAAGATTTTGAGGAGTTGAGTATGATAGGGAATGAACTCATCAAAGATGCTGGTTATGTACCAAGCGAAGGGGTTGTCTCATCTGAGGAAGATTTTGAGGAGTTGAGTATGATAGGGAATGTAAGCTGAATAAAAGTTAAAAATATTTTTAAATGGCTATTCATGTACTTAAAACACCTGGCAGATTCTTAGTACTAGTTACAATTACAAAGTTACATTCCCACATGCACAACCCACAGAGCAGAAATAGCTTGATCGGTTGCCAGGTCAAGCAGCATAATTGAAGAGTACATCGGTAATGATATTTTTTTTCTCTCTTAATTGCATTTGATTTTTATTCAACAGTTATGCAGTCACAGTCCATGATGTTAATGCAGCAAGCTATGAAAGTAAGAATTAGTAAATACCTTCATTTTCTAATCTTTTTCAACAATCCACTCTATAAGCAATGTTGTTTATCATCACAAATCATAGTGATGTGAAAGATCTTTTTTATTGATTAATAATTTCATCTACCTGATCATATGTCAGTGTCAATGCATCCTCTTTTTTGCATTTGTTCATGCATCCTTCTGTAATGTGGTTACAAACGAAATGACTTGGTCTTCCTGCCCTGTCACTTATTTCAGGTCTAATTGGCTTCTATGTGCACTTTTAAAATTTATCTTACTATAATATAATGATCAATTGTTACTTTGTCTTTACATGCATATGGAATTTAATGAAATGTAGCTATTTGCATGTTCCTATTAAATGAGCCAAGGAACAGAGTCAATGTAAAGATATTACAGGTTTTGTTAAAAAAATCGAGTTCGCTGAGCTTACCTTGTCTGTTTATAGATGAAAAGTATGTGGTTGTTCTATTATGTGTATATAGCTTTGGTCTATAATTTCTTAATGCACATACTCTTTTATCTGGATGAAAAATTGCAGTTAAAATTGTCTTTTGCTATTTTATTAAAGAAAATTGATTGGCGTTGATTTGATTGAAGTTTTGGCATATGCAAAGCAGGGTCATGGACAATTTGGTGTGCAAGTTGAGAGCAACATAGAGGTAAAATTTCCTCATTAAAATTGTGTTGTATAATTTTGGACTATTAACATGCCCTTTCTTTTCTCGTGAGTTATTACAAGTAGGCTATGCAACCGTCTATGCTTACCATGTAGTAATTGACTAAGAGCAAATCACAAGGCATACTTTAGATAAGTTAAAAAATTTGATAATTAGACCTAAAGTACAGTGTTGAAACTGAACTGTTTTAAAAATAAGTGAGAACACCAGTTTGTGCGGATCAATTTTTGTAGTTCAGGTTCGGTTAGTGAACCATGTTTGAAACACCAGTTCGGTTCGTCTACTTAGAGAAACGGTTTGGTTCTTTTTAGTGCTGTATGGTTTGATTTGGTTTTACAGTTGGGTTCTGTTTTCAGTTTTTTGAACAGTCCTAACTAACTGCTAAGATAGTTCCTTGAATTCCCAGAACCAAAGCATTTTCTTAGTCCTTGGGATTGTGCTACTCTATACTCTATTTTTTGTGTAAAAAAATATTAGGTTTTTATATTATGAAATAGGGTGAGAGTGCTTTTATTGGTAATTTTATTTGACTTCCGTGAATAATTAGCTTTCACTCTATCAGTTGAAATATAAAACTGCCACAGATACTAGCATAAATATAGTATTTTTAAGTTTTTCCTACCCATTTTTGAATAATATTATTTTCTTCCAAAAGTAAACTGTTCTTTTTTCTTCAAAAATTTATTCCACCTTCATTCTTGCCCCATACTATTATTCTCAATGTTATGATGTCGTTTCTGCTCAGGAAATTTGTGAATCTTTATATACTTCTTGGTGCGGGTTATGCAATCTTGTGCTATAAATTTCATTAAGCAAAACACTTTGTTAAATTTCTATAGGATCCATGGCATCTGTCCTCAACAATGGAGATAAGAAGGTTGTTAATGGTGCAAGAAGTTGATTTCATGGCTTAGAAGCATCTTGAACCATCATTTACTACTGTGCTATTTTTTTATGCTGTCCTTGATTTCCAGAAATGAGTTATTCAAATTAGTATTTTTTGTACAGCAGGTAATCTTTGGAGGCATGGATAGCATTATATTGATTCAACTTAACTTTTAATATGAAATTTAGACACCTCTTGATGTAGTGATTTTACTGATATTTGGTGTATTATGTTGTAGGTAGAGAGCATTTGGATATAGATAATTTCACTAGGTTGCAACTTCCCAACAAGGATGAAATAACTAAAGAATACAAAGCCCTGAATTTGCCTTATAAATTTGTATTGATCATTTTTTCCACCATTGGATTTAATTCTTGTTAATTAGAAAATTATTATCATGTATTTTCGTTAGTTGCTTTCAGCTGTTTCTCTGCCCTTTCCTGTGTAATTTTTTATGTTTTAATTTGAGTTTGGTATCTGGTTGCTCTACTTGTATCTAGGCTCTACTTGTGTCTGGGACCCCTGTTATCTAATTTGTCAAGTGTAGATATGCATTTCCGAGTTAAATTATGTTGCTCTTTGTGATAAGTTTTTTATTTTATCACATTTCATTAGTCATTTTTTAGTTTATGATTCACAACGACTTCTCAAATATTATTGATGTTTTAATAAAATGTTCTGTTAGCGTATGTTTAAAAATTGTTGTAGCTAAATAACTGAACAAAACAAATTAAAAATCGTGATAAATGTAGATTGTTTCCACGAGTTCTCAATACCAGCATCCATGAGAATGATGCCAACAATCGTACTAAAGAAGTTAACAGTTTTTTTTTCTTTCCGCAGAACAACTTTTTTGTCAAAACTTAAAATGTTATTATTTTTTAATTTTAAGAAAAGTATTGAGATTATTTTTCAAAAAATTCCCCTCATCGTGTGTTAGTTTGTACAAATAGGCATGGATCATGATGAATGAACTATATTTACTACTACTAGACAATGGTTCAATAGATATAAAGCACCATCCACACCAAATATGGTGCCCGGGATAAAGCAGTGAGGGCTGAGGAAGGAGATCAAACGATGGCCAGAGTTGAGATAGAGGAGGGCAAAAGAAAAGAGAAATGAAATGATTTTGTATGTAAGACCATTAGATTTGATAGAGATTCAACGTCCAAGAGGATCATACACAATCCACCAACGATCATTTATTCAATATATAGAATTGGCATGAACAGACATTATACTTTTTAAACGCATTTAATTTTAGTTAAACATTGATAGTCAAAAAGGTCTTTGATGCTTTACCCTGAATAACCAGAACACTTGAAAAAGTCTTGGAAGAGTTGAAGTCTGGCCAAGTCTAACTTGAGGGTTTTAACCCGCACTTTACCCTGTTTAAAAATGGTAGACAAGAATTTCTTCTTTCAAGAAAATTTATAACTCTTATCAAAACGAGATTTAAATCCTTCAAATTTCATATAAGAAAACAAATCCATCGAATTTACTCCAGACGGCCAACAACATTATACAGACAAAGAAAAACAATTGTAACTAATAGTTGCATTTGCATGTTTTTATGTGTAGAGCTGTGAATCTACTACAAAACTTCGGCTCCAGTAGAGTCTAGCGACAAAGGCCAATGAATATGCGAGATTTGCAAATGAATGATGTGAACAGACCAAAACGAAGCTGAAGCAGCAAAAAATTTAAGTCAGCGGCCTTCAACGCCAACCAACTCAACATCAAATACAAGCCATGAATTTTGTGGTATACTCCCAACACGTTTGTCACCGTATCTGCATAACAACGAACATAACATGAGATTAAACTAATCAAAGTCGTCCAATTTAACAAAGAATATGGCATCTTACACGGGACAAATCATTGACTAAATTAATTTATCAATCACACCAAAGACATATTGCACAATTTCATACCCCATAGATGGTGGAATTGTAAGTCTTCTTTTGTCCCCAACCCTCATCCCTGAAGAAAACAAAAGAGAAATACAGTGAGCAATAAGAATAACATAACATTGCATTGAATCTTATTAAGTTATTACTAGGATATTAGTATATTACCATTGACGCCAACATCCCACCCCTTGATGACTTGTCCTACACCTGCAAACAATAAATAATAGATAAAGGCGTGTTTGAAAACAAAAATACCTAAAAATGCAATGATCAACACAGTATATAATTACATACCAAGCCGAAACTTAAAGGGTGCTTTTCCAACACACGAGTCAAATATTTTCCCATCTTTTTTTAGCTTTCCAGTATATTTAACACTGACCTGAATATCAAACAAGGAGTTCCTATCAGAAGAAATTGGATTATAAAATACATCAAACAAAATTACACACTGGTAAGTTATGTCAAATTCAATAATCAAAACATCAGTATGTAATGTGTAACCTTCTTTCCAAGATCAGCTCTTTTGCCATCTGGTTTGCCCATAGATACGTCCTCTATAACCAATCCATTTGGATAGGTTCTCACGTTAGATGGCTTGGCTTCAGTTGGTTCTTTCTCCTTTTTCTCAGAGGTAGACAACTTCCGACTTTCAACAGTTGTAGCAATTTCATTCTTAGCAGCTTCTCCTTCAGCCTCTTCAGTCTTTTTCTTCTTTTTCTTCTTTTTTTTCTTCTCAACAAGGACTCTGTCCAAAAACACCATAAACTCTAACAGTCAGCAACACAATATGTAATGAGAAGAATACAAAATAGAGAAGGGAGCAATGCAACTCATAAATGAAAACTCTTACTCGTCATTGGATAGTTTCCCATCATCTCCATCCTTTGCATGAGAGACATTGTTCTGGTTGGTAGTAGTTTTAACCTCCTCAGGCTTTTTATCTGGCACAGTTACACTAGTCTCCTTTACATGACCACTTTCCTCCTTACCATGATCTTTCAACTTGTTCTTCTTCTTCTTCTTTTTCCTGAAATTATTATCAGAAACATTAAATTAAATGCAACACATCCAACACAGATATAGACAAAGGGCTAGTTTGAATGAGTTTTGCTTTTTAGTATTCAAAATATATTTTATAAATCAATTTTAAAAAACAGATTTGGAGAAAAAATTAAAAGAAAAACTGTTTTGGTAATTTTATTTGTTAAAACTGTTGTAGAGATGTTGGTACACTTACAATTTTGTTTTCACGGAGCAATATTGTACGTCTCTAAATGCACAATATTACAGAACTGCCATTAATGAAAAATGTGCTGAAAAACTGAAAACCAAACCCACTAAAATCTGTTTTAGTTTTGTAGTTCCCAAAACAGATGAATAGAAGAGTGTTTTCAAAATTAGTTTTGTAAAATTAACCTACCAAAAGTTTTTGAATTTTCAAATTTTAAAAACTGAAAAACTGTTTTTGAGAACTAAATCAAACAGGCCCAAAGTATCTGGATTATTTATTTTCTATTTTTCTATTCCTAAATCAAACAGGCCCAAAGTATCTGAAAAACTGTTTTTGAATCCACGTGGATTATTAAAAAGTTATTATGCATCTCACCCATCTTGCAGCTGCTCATCCTCATCGACAGCTTGAACTTTTCGTTTTAAGCTAGCAGACTCATCAACATCTTTTGCCTTCTTATTGGATTTTCCAGTTTTTTTGTGGGCTTGTTCTCCTTTTGTTTCTGTTTCTGCCTTCTGAGACTCAGATTTAACTTTGTCTGAAGTGGAAATCGGGAAACCATCTTCATCTTCACTTTCCAAGACAAGCTTATTGTCACCTCTAATGACAACTGGAAGCTGAGAACTTTTGCTGGATTTCTCTTTCAAGTGAGCTGTTTGTTCCTTTTTCTTCGATTGCTTTGCTGGATTATCTCCATTTTCAGGCTGATTGTCATCGGGTATTTCCTCAATCACGACTTCAAAAAAGGTAAACAAACAAACAAATCATATATTGTTTTTCATGTTGATTTCAATTGAAATATCTTGAAAACTATGAAGCAGTAGAATTTCGCACAATGTTTTCCTTGTATTTTTCAGTTTTCTTTCCTATTTTCATGCATCAGGAATGAGTGGGAGTAAACAATAAGGTGGGCATACTGATAAAACCTATAATATTTTAGTTAAAGTGGAAAATATATGATAAGAGCACATCTGTTATTGTAGATTTATTTATGAATTTGGCATGTAATACAAGCAGATCGTTCTGGACCATTTTCACTGGAAAACATCAAATATTTGATTATTGGATAATTTCAATGTATCTATAAATAAATTAACTTATCACATGAGCATTATATGTATAAGAATTTGATGGCTTCAAGAGAACACGAAGATAAAATCAAAATACCTCCACTACTCCGGACAGGCGAAGATGTGTACATTTCCATATCACTGTCATCAAAAAAGTGATCATCGTATCCATTTTCACTATCATATTCAGATGACTCCTCTGACCCAGTTCCCACGTCCTCTCCCAATGAATCACTTTTGCATTGTAGTAAGAGTTAACGAAAATAACGTGTATAACAAATTAACAATCATTGTGTTTAATCAAAACTATGTGCAAAAACAAAAGCTAAGTTATTCTAAAGGATACTATTCATAGTCATCTCTAGTGTCGTCTTCATCTGGCACGAAATAACCAGAAAGATGGATGCTTCGGGAACCAATGACTGAGAATGCCACCAAGTCATCCTCGTCGAACTTAAGATTCAAAGGGCACGTCTCAACCTTGTTTGGCAGCAAGGAACACAAAAAAACTGGATTTTTGCGTCCAGAAGAGCACTCAAGAATGCTTTTCTCCGTTGATAGACCAACACCTAGGGTAGCCTGAAATTTTAGAGGACCAGAAGAGAAATATTAGAGTGATTATTCGTAACCATAAAATCGTATCGGACTTGAAAAGATATCAACAACCAATTAACTAAACTCCAGACCGCCTCGAGTGCCATTGCAAGCAAATAAATGCATATTATATAAGAATGCAACTGTTATATTGAAATCCAACAAAGCAAAGCAAGTACAAAACTATAACAAAACATTTATAATCAGCAGATGTATTCCAGATAAAGGCGAAAGTCAATGTCTAAAAACAAGGCTCGTTTGGATTGGCTTATTTTTTAGCTTATGAAAAATAGCTTATGCAAATAACTTTTATGTTAATTCATACGTTCTCACTAACAAAAATTGTATCTTCATAAGTTGATTTTTCATAAACTACCTTGACAAGCTTGTGAATAATACATAAAAGCTTATTTATTAGCATGGGCTCAAGAATAAGCCCATCCAAACGTGCACTAAATCTAAAACAAAACGAATCATTTTTAACCCTAATGAATAGATAACACCAAGAAAAGTAGTGAAATCATTTTCAATTCAATTATTATTTATCAATTAAGCACTGACACTTCTGTTCGAAGGTGTGTCTTGTGCAGAAGGAATGTACAAGTCTATCTAACAAACAAACCTAGATTATAGGTTAAATAGTTTTGAACCCTAATCAACAGTAAAAACATCAATAAAAATCATCCAGATTCCATGAAAACAAAGCTGTTATAAGAAAAAACTTCAAATTCAAACGCAAATGGCAGTTATCACAAAAACTGTTAAAGAAATTCCAATAACCTGAGTGACGTGAAGCTTTCCTTCCACATCGTCAGTACTATACGGAATCGGATTGCCAGGTTTCACTTCAATCCCTGATAAGTTCCAACACAAAACGGAGAAAAAAATTATTCTCAAAAGCGATTATAAATTGAAAAAAATGAAGAAACAGAAATAAGTGATTAAAGAAGTGCTTAAAATTATCTCAGACTTACCCCAGAATCCCATTGTCGTCAATGTTGGAAAACGAAATTCAACTTCGTCAGGAGGTTTCCTTCAACCTTGCTTTAAACCCTAAATATGAGTCTGTCGTTTTGGGATTACAACTGCCGTTTTGGTCATTTGTATGCTCCTAAGTTTTGAGGGTGCTTCGGCCCAATTTAGAGTTGCTATTTGCACCGCCGATTATTTGAAACACGTCTGCAACTATTTCATTTTTTGGTAGATAATAAAATTCATTTTTAGAAGTGTACTTTTCATATGGTGGAACAATTTTTTTGTCATACGCAACACTCTGAATTATTAAGAATCCTTTCCCTAAAGATCGGAAGATTTATAAAATAAATATTGAAAATTGTTGTTGACACATTTGATAAGATTGAAAAATACATGTAAAAGATGAAAAGTCCCGGCAGCAGTTAACTGCAGAATTTTTAAATTGCCGAGGAAAACTACGATACGTATTGATTCAAAATCTGGCAGAAGCTCTCTCATTCATTATTACTCTCTAAATCTCAAAAAAATTCTCCAATCTCGCTCAAAGACTCTCTAAAAACCTCAACCAAATTTATTCAACAAAATCACAAGTAAGTAAATCATAGTGCTATTAACTTACATTTTAGTTGTTATAAATGTTTTTTTTTTTTTAGTTTTTGTGTAGGTTTTGAGTAGATTTTTTGTTTTTAGGTTTTGAGTAGATTTATATGTTATAATTCATTTTTAGAGTAGATGTAAGTTGATTGATTTAGTTAAAATGTTTGTATGATGTTTATATTATAGTTTAGAATTTTAGGGTTATCTTTAATTTTGGTGTTTTATATTTATTTTTTTATTTTAGTTTTTAAAAAGATTTACATGTAAGAGTATATGATTTATTTTAAGAGTAGATATAAGTTGAATAATTTTGTTATATTTTTTGAATTTTTATGTTTTTTTTAGTGTAAAACATTTTAGGATTATTTTTATGATTTTTAGGGTTTATGTATAATTTGCACATCAAGTGTTTGATGAAATGTTTGAATGAGTTTTTCAGTGATTATTTTTAAATTCTTATTGTGTAGATTTGAAACAATGGTCGGGTGGATCGACGTTCATGCACAATTCGACGGCGGAGAACCTCAGAGGTTGAAGGTTCAGTGTCTTGGTGTCACGTTAAGAGGTCTAAAGGAGCAACTGAATGAATTCAACCAAGGAGTAAATCCCGGAGACACAAGGAGGGTGGAATACGTTCGGTATAAACGTCCAACGCTCGACGAGTGGAGAATATCATTTACTTGGGTGGAATTAACGAACGCCGAAAACATGAGGAGCGTGTTTTGGGAGCACAACATGTTCCAGTGGATCAATATGCGTGTAACGTTGCTGAGATTAGCTAAAGATATTATCAACAATCTAATTTCGCCAGAAGATCGTGATTAGGTAGGGAATGCACATTTCAATTACAACAATTGTCTTACTCTGAAATGAGGTAATTCAAATTTGTTAAACAGCAGTTCCCAAGCATTCACCCGACATTCCTATTGTTCCTTTCAAAAGATTAAATTAATGTTAGGCTGGTTTAAATGAAGGTATTCAAGTGTCAAGGAATGGACCTCATTCTTTTGACACTTGAATGCCATGATTTAAACCAAGTCTAACAATAATTTAATCTTTTGAATGAAACAATAGAAATTTCAGATGAATGCTTGAGAGTTGCTGTTTAGAAAGTTCGAATTTACCCCATTTCAGAGGTAAGACAATTGTTGTAGTTGGAAGGCTCTACCCGAATGTAATGTAATGATAGGACATATTTAGGAACATTATGTAATGTAATGTAACCTTTATTCGAAATTATTCAATTCGTTACTTTATTCAAAATTATTCAATACGTGACTTTAATCGAAATTATTCAATACGCGATTTCGCTTTGAATTTAATCAATACGCAATTTAGCTTCAAATTCATTCAAAATCTTCAAGTTGATTCAATAACAAAATTATTAAATAACAAAATGTTCCAAGATTATTCAAAATTATTACAAGTCATTACAATATTTAATCATCTTCCTCGTCGCTTCTCTCAATTGGGTTGTCCTCGATAATCCCTGGGGCTCCTTCTTTTGGTTGAGGGCCAAAATAGCATGTCCTCTCGCTCCTCCTCAACCTCGACTGATTGTACACCAGCACCTCCGAATCCTTTTTTTTTACATAACCATCACAAACAATTTTGTGCCATGTCATAGGGAATTTTTCTTTCTTCTTCTCATCACCCTCATTTTGGTTCAACTGAACGTTACCCTAATTCTGATTCTGATTCTGAGACATATCTACATAAAAAAAAATGACGATCAAAACTTAAACTAAACAACAATGCCATAAAATCATAAAATCAAAACCTAAACCTAAACCTAAACTATCTTCAAAACCTACACCTAAACCTAAACCTAAACAATTCTAACAATTTTACAACAATTCATCAAAACCTAAACCTAACAATTCAATAAAACTTCTATAACAATTCCAACAACTCATAACAACCTTAACCTAAACCTAAACCTAAACAATTCTAACCTAAACCTAAACTATCCTAAAATCATAAAATCAAAACTTAAACCTAACAATTCTACAACAATTCGTCTAAACCTGAACTATAATAAAATCATAAAATGAATAAAACCTCTATAATCGAAATTTTACAAAAAAAACTAACAATTCAATCACAAAATAGCAACGCAATAGGATTCAAAAAACTTACTTGTTTTTGTGCTTGAAATGGCTTACCCTTGTCAAAAATTGCACCTATGGAACCCAAAACCGCAACAATGGAGTTTTGGAAACTTGTGTCTGTTATGTTCTTATAACAGATCACCGGCAGTTAGCTGCCGAAGTTTTCCTCGACAGTTAATTGTCGACGGTTTCATAATTATGTTGTTAACTGTCGAGGGGGCATTTGAGTAATTTACTGGTGTGTTTCTGCCTTATTTAATGTGTATACAACAATTTTCAAAAATATGTATACTTTAAGATATAATAATGTAATATTTCAATTATAGTACTTTTACATGTAGAGGATGTGTTCGAAAAATGGGGTACAAATAAACAACACCCCTCATCTCAATATTTCCAAGTATCCGTAAAAAATGATCTAAAACAAACAAACAAACAAAAGTTCGAGTTTTTTTTTCTTCAAACCATTCGTCTTTCTCGCGCGTCTTTCAAAATTCTGATTTTACCTACGTTCGGATTATATAATATGAACTCCGTCAAAACTCATAATACATATTACAATTGATATGAAGGTCTCTTTTGAACATCATTTCATCACAATAAAAACCGCACGACAGTTTTGGGGATGACATGAACGGTCAACAATGATCATGGTATCATAACCCGCTTCCAAATGATAAGCTAGAAAGAAAAGATAAAAGTTGATTTGCAATAGAAAATGAAAAGAAAGCAAAGATATGTATAGCCACAAAATCATCCTAAACTATAATTACAATTCAAGGAATTATTTAAAATGACAAAAAATACATTAAACACATAGTAAATGGTTCAAATGTTGCTTAAAATGGCATCGTCCATATTATGGACATCTCAAGATTGTGCATTTCGAACACTTGCCAAATTGTTTGGATTAGATAATTTGAAACCTTCCCGGCACTGTTAAAACTAGAGCTTTTGAGGTTTTGATACATTTCTGTATTACATAATACAACCATTATTTCATATTATACAAAACATCATTAATAACATGCATTAAACATAACAATTTCAACAACACAATTTCAACACAGTAGTTATTGCCGCTTGTTCAATCAGAAAAGAATGACAAAGATCAAGTGTGTAAAAATTGGCCAAGCTAAACTCTTGTTTGATCTCTGTTCTACGACTGAAATCGACCACGACGTGAAGCAGTTACAATAGGTGATCCAGGTCCATCTTGAATGCACTATTTTTTTGCTAGCTTGCTCGACATGTTTTTGCCCATCAAGATCTCACCATTTCCACTTTTAAATCGACTATACTCACTTCGCTACAAAGTATGAGGAAAAAAGAAACACATGCATCAAATCTAAATGTTTTCATAGGGGTTCCTTCAATTTGAGTTAATCATATTAGAAAAGTGTAGGACAATAAACAATGGCTCCTCGTCGAGATTAAAACATTGGTTTCCAGCATTGTAAAAGAGAAACTATGAGCCTGTTAATTATCATCATAAATATAAAATAAAAAAATTAAGATGAGAAAAATGTAATAATATCAATTAAAAGAATCAATTTTTCTTTTATGTAAAAGTGATTTTTTTAAGGGATGTAAAAGTGATTGTTATTTTGTTCGATTTTTTTATACATATAAATGTGAAACTTGATATTTTTACGATATTTGTAAAAAAAAAAATAACATTACTATGATATATAGGGAGTGCAGTATAAATTAAGGTGACAACTACACTTATCAACATAAGACAGATATACAAATAAATGATTTTAATTTGTGTCAATTAACTCTACATTTTTTTAGTTGTTAACCATCTGGTATTCAGTAAAAAGATGCTTAAAGTAAATATTGTCGGGCCAAAAATTATTCTTCAACAATTCATTTTTTCTTAAATATATTAACCATTAAACTCAATCATTTGATAAACCCCACACACTTTATTGATGGATAAATAGCAAGAATTTGCCATAAAATAAACGTTGAATCCACTCACACTCACTCACTCACTCCTATTTCCAAAGTTCAACTTCTTTATCTGCTAAAAGTTACTTCTTTCTCTAAAAAACTTCTGTAGCAACATATTTTCAGTTCTTTTTCCCTTCCTTCACTTAGGTTTATTTCTTGTTTTATTTTTTTAACACTACCCTGATCCACTCCCCGTGCAAAAATTCTGGATCGTAAGTATAATCTTTTACTGAGTAATAACATTTTTCACAATGCAAAATTTATTTATTCAATATTAATTGGTATTTAAATTTGGAAATACGAGTAAAATCTATAATTGCAAAATTAAAGTCTCATAATAATAGCACACGTTATTTCCACTATAAATTAACCCTCCTCCCATGATTTAAACTCATTCATATTCCTTTTTGTAGTTAACGCACTAAGTACACAATGAAGATAAAGATTGTTGCTTTTGTCGTTGTCCTCTTAGCTGCCATAAGCGCCGTTATGGCACGTGATCACCACCATCATCATCGTCATGTTCATGGCCCATCCCCAGCTCCAGGACCAAGTAGTGATGCTGCTTCTCTTGGTTCAATCCTTGGTGCCTCTCTCATCTCCTTTGCTGCCTACTATTTGTGTAATCATGCATAATTCACATGTGTGTATGTTTGGGAAGAGATAAGGTTGTAGCACCATTGCACCAAGAAGTTCTGTACTCCCTTCTATTGTGCGTGTTTTTCTTTCTAGTTAGTGGTTTGGACAATAATTTGTTTTCAAATTTTTGAAACCAATATCCAAGGTCATTGTCAAAAAGGTAAAACCTCCCGGACATAGTTTCGTTATGGTTGAACCAAATATAAATAAATAAATAGAATCAGTTTCGTTCGAATCAACGGTTTGATCAATTTTTGGTTTAAGTTGTTGAATTAATTGTCGGTTGGTCGATTTTTAGTCTCAACAGTTATATGTAAATGATAACCAATTAAAATAAAACTTGCACCTAAAATACTACTAGTGAAGTCTTGACCAAGAAAAATAAAAGATTGGATGTCTATCACAAGTTCATTTTAATCATACACAAATACAACCTTCAACCCCTAAAAAAAAGTACAACCTTTAAATTATATTGCTCCAATTAATTTTATCGGAAAATAAAAAAATAACATGTGTTTCCTTTAAAATTCATTGTTATATTAAATTAGTAATTGCCATAGACGTGTGTATTAAAACATGAATTCTGCTCTTCCCCTACACATTTTGCTCGCGTCCAGCATGATTTCCAGTTATACCCCTGCGTTAGTTAAGTCACACTGCGTGACTTAACTCACACACCTTATAAGTTATGCATGACTTAAGTCACGCATCACTGGCCTGTGCGTGAGTTAACTCACGCAGGTTGGCCGGTGGTCTGAACTCAAGAACACGCGTTTTTTTGGACGGTGGTCAGGTTTTTAACATTCAATCTACACATTTTTTACAACCTTTACACGTTTTTTTGACCACATTTATGGTGATTATAACCTACACTACCATTCTCACCTATAAATACCCCTCTATACTTTCCTATTTCCTCACACCATATCACTTTCTCTCCCTCCTCACTCTCTCCCTCTATTTCTCTTCTTTCTTTTTTTCATTCAATAGTCTTTTGGGGGCAAAAGTGATCAGACTTCTTCGGGTCAAAATAGTGAGTAGCCGACTTGGGGAAGTGATCAACCCTTGGGGTAATTTTAAATTTGCTTCTTTTTACCCCAAAAACTTTTTACCGTGGGTAAAAAGAATCTTCTTGGGGTATAAAAAGAACCAGATTTAAATTTAGCCAAAGAGTTGATGATGTATTTTCCCCAAGAAGGTTGCTCACTATTTTGCCCCAAGAAGGCTGATCACTTTTTACCCCAAGAGGATAAAAAGAAAATAAGTAGATTATTTAGTGAATTCGAATAAATGTATCAATTATTGTATGTATTCTATTAATAAAATGAGATGTTGTTATATGTATTAATTTTGTTCATTTCTTTTTATTTATATTTGCTTTTATTTTCTAATTTTTTATTTAATGAATAAATCCGAATAAATATTAATTTAGTTCATTTCCTTTTATTTATATTTGCTTTTATTTTCTAATTTTGTATTTAATGAATAAATCCGAATAAATATTAATTTAGTTCATTTTCTTTTATTTATATTTGTATTTATTTAATAAATAAATTCGAATTAATATTTATTTTAAGTGCATAAATAAATTAGAATAAAGTAAATAAATAATTTAGAATAACGTAAATAAATTAATTTTAATAAAGTAAATAAATTAGAATAAAGTGAACAAATAATTTAGAAAATAAATAAATTAGAATAAAGTGTACAAATAAACTATAAAATAAATAAATAAGAATAAAGTGAATAAATAAGTTAGAATGACATAAATAAAATAATTTGAATATAGTAAATAAATTAAATACAGTAAATAAATAAAATAATTTATATTAGAATAAAGTAAATAAATAAATTAGAATAACGTAAATAAAATAATTTGAATATAGTAAATAAATTAAAAAAAAGTGAGTTCAAATAAAGTAAATAAATAACAAGTAGCGTGAGTTAACTAACACAACGTTAGTTAAGTAGCGCATAATTTAACACTTGTGTTACTTAACTAACGCATGGGTATTTTCAGCAAGGCTGCTGGGCGCGAGCAAAAAGTGCTGGGATAAGAGCAAAATTCTTAAAACATTTGCATTAACCAGGCACATTAAAGATGTGCATTAAAACAATTTAAACACAATCCAAAGCAACTGAGCTATGTTAAATACCCTTCAGATTAATCGTTTGAAAGAACTTGAGTTTGATTTTTGATGGAACAATATTTGATCAAATTATGTTTATCTCACGATCGAATTCTAGATTACTAAGGTCACTTCTCATGGGAACCGAATGTTATCGCAAAAAAAGAAAAAGTTTAAACACATCATTGCTATGGAATAAATGTGTGACTGAAAAATGGTTTCGACTTACTTACTAAGTATAATATTTTTCATCAAAAATTGCCAAAAAGTGAAACTATACAGGCAAAAAAAAATGTCCACATTATTCTCATTACACAAAGGGTATTTTTGTTTCAAGATATGTACTTGCATTCTTTTGAATCATACTGCCATAAATATTTTTCAAGAATAAATTTATGCTCATGTGTTTGGTTAAAATTTATATTTTATAAGAATATTTTTTAAATTTATTTAAAACAAAAGATTTAAAAAAATGCGAATGAATGTGAATTATAGTAAATTGAATTATGTGTTAACACTATATATGATTCTTAGAGGAAAGGGACCCTAATAATCGTAAGTTCAACTAAGAGGTAAGTAAAGTCTGACAAAAAAAGTTTTCCACCAATAATCGAACTTGGGTTCTTCCAAGAATTCTTTTTAGTGGAAATTCATTAACAACTTAAACTCAATCATTTAATTTATAGTAAATGAATTCTATTCTCGTGAGAATGTTATATTTCTAATCCCATATTTTTGGAAATAACCTTACAAACCTTGACATAAACTCACCTTACAATATACTTTCTTTCTAAAAAAAATATAAAAACAACCATGCATTGATTATATTAGTATCCTTTTTATAAAACAATATTAACTTATTGAGAACCACACAATAAAATTCAAGTCGTTAATGAGTTCCACAAAAGAACGAATTGTTTGGGAGAGTTCGAGTTTGATTTTTCAATGGAGTGATTTTTGGTGAGACTAAACTTACTTCACGACCGAACTCTAGATAACCATGGTCTTGTTTCCGTGGGAACCAAAAGGCTAACACAAAAAAATACAATATTGAGCAAAAATCATGTCACCAAGTTAGAAGGTTTTTTCGATCATGCTAACAAGTACCTTAAATACAATGGTTAAGAAATTTGAAAGTACTTTTTTTTTATTAGAAATAGTAATTTTTAAACTTAAAAAATGTTCCCTAAAAAAGAAAAACTTAAAAAAGGTTAAATACATATTATACTGTAATAGTTTTTTTTTTGATCATACTAACAAGTACCTTAAATACAATGGTTAAGGAAATTGAAAGTAATTTTTTATTAGAAATAGTAATTTTTAAACTTAAAAAATGTTTCCTAAATAAGAAAAACTTAAAGAATGTTAAATACATGTTATACTATAATAGTTCCCTCCCTCCTTTGTTACTCATATTTTTCTTACGGCGAAACTTTGGATTACCAGAACTCTTTTATTTTAAAATTCGAAAAGTTAACGCACAAAAAAAAAAACAGCGTCCTTTCTTTGAAAGAACAAAAATACCTCATCCTTAATCCTCCATTATTTTTTTGTTAACAAAATTTTTTTATTTTTTTTTATTTCTTATCAAAAAAAAATTGTTTTAAAAATGTGTATTTTTTTTAAGGGTATTGCTAACCATTGTCATTGGTTAAGAAAGTCAAAAGAGGAGATTTTAAGTCAAAAAAGAAAGCATTTAATGCATTGGTAATGATTACACAACTTTGAATGCATATATTACTTTTTTTGGGTCATTATTTAAGCATTTAATGCAAATATTACTATATTTAACTTCTTAACTAGGGTCTTGGTGCACCATTTAGCATGACATTTTTCTAAAGAGAAATGTTAACTTGTGCCCTTAAGGCACAATATAAGGAATCCAATATAGTAACTTTTTGTTGGAATGTGTGCATTCAATTTAATTTTTGAATTTATAATAAATAGAATGCATAAAATTTGAGGGAATATTTCTACTTTTAAGTTTCTTATCATGTGCCCTAAATGCACAAATTAACATGCCCTTTTTTAAATATTAAGATTTTCCTATATTTTACTTTAAATAAGCAAAGAAGTGCATGAGAGAGAAATCAAAACTAAATCATTTGTATTAAAAGGCCAATAATGTACCTGAGATAATTTTTTGGGAAATTAATGTAGCGTAAATTGTGAGGGTACACTTGAGATAATTTTACAGAGAAATTAATAGTAGAAAAAAGCTTTGTACCCAAAAAAAAAAAATAGTAGAAAAAAGCTAACGTCGCGGTAAATTTAAGGCTAACGTATTTGAGTAATTTTTTTTTTTTGGTACAGTTTTTCTGAGTAATTTTAATTAGTTAAATTCAACAGTTAAATCCTCTAAAAAAAATTAAATGAAAAAATTAAGAATAAAATAATTTTTTTTGAGGTATTTTTTGATTGAAGATTTTTTTAATTAAGAGTACTTTGATACTTTTAAAATGATTAATACTATTTTTTTTAGAATAAAATGATCAATACTTCTTTCTCCTCTATTTCTTATATTTTTCTTTTATACCAATCAACGCATCAAATCAACTTTATTTCTCATTTATTTCGCCATCTATAGACTCCTTTTTATACTTCTCTCTTTTAGCAACTAAATCCATCTTAAATGTCATTTAGAAAACATGATTGTAGTTATCGCTACTACGAGAGGCATTTGATCCGATTTATAGTCTGTTGATTTAAAAACAAAATCCTTTAAATGTGTAAAAGTTTTATAAAAAAGTTTTTTTTCTTAAATTGAGAATAGCTTTTCTGTAACTGATTTGAAACTTTTTTTAAAGGAGTATATTTTTTTTTATTTTTGATTACATATACACAGAAAATTCATGTTTTTTTGGGTTAAAAATAAAATAAAAATGCAACCTTATTAATACTAGCCCAATGATTGCTGCTCATTCCACTCCTTCCACGTGTAGCTGCTATCGTTATTATTGATAACGAATTAAAATTAAAATAGATAGTAACTGTATGATAGTAACTGTGAGCAACCAACTAACCATTACACTAATTTCTTTCCTCATTTAACACATTCTGAATAATTTCCCTTTTCTCCTGCCGCAATAAATTGTCATTTGCCTCTTTTTTTTTTTTTTTATTTCACTTAATT
>Ga0228710_1000616_pt1 | contig 47050 bp, 28 predicted proteins | sample MedpolnodulmetaG_FD_177995 | JGI IMG/M metagenome (GOLD analysis project Ga0228710, IMG submission 177995) | Root nodule microbial communities from Medicago polymorpha collected in Santa Monica, California, United States - pink nodules | ecosystem: Host-associated > Plants > Roots > Nodule... | reverse complement strand
CATTAATATACATATGGTATTAATGAAGAAGAAAGAGATGGAGAATTTGTTGCTTCAAAGATCTTCTACCAGACACAGCCTAGACAACATGGTAATTCCATTAATAACGTAAGAGATTCATATGAAAAAAATAATGAAGAAAGGAAGTGGCCATGGTAATAACAGTACAAAACCCAACAGTTTGGCTCTTGCGGAATGCTACAATGCATGTTGGTTATAGTAGGGAAAGTACCGGAGAGAAAGTAACATTGAAAGAGATTCTTGGTAGAACAACAGTGATTCTTTTACTAATTACTAATTACTAATCAGATAACCATTTATATTTATGGGATTGGAATGAAGGAAGGAATTAATAAGTTGCTTTTCAAACTATCGTATGTGCTAAATGTGCAAATTTGAAAATGTGCCTTCGGTATGTACATACCGGAGGTGTATAATGTGAAAAAGTAAAATGAACTACTAACATTTATCTACTAGAGGCTCCGGTATTTAACTATCGGACGTCTTATAAAAGTTATTTTCGTATTTTTAGGGGGCCTAAAGAGATATTGAGGGGGTCTAGAAAGCAATCCCCGTCAGATATCAGTTTGTTAATGACCCAAAAATAAATAAATTAAGCACCAAAATATCATGAGGAGTGTGCTATCTACACACCCGCAAACACTTCTACCCACACTCCTTTCAACTTTGTTATTTTAAGTAAATTACATTTTATATGCTTAAATTATATTAGCCTCTCTTTTATGTTAAAATATATTTGTTCCTGACAAACTTTATGTTAAAATATATTGTTTCCACTCCTGAAATATATGATTGAATGATATTCATCTTCACTAATGTGTTAAAATCTTCACTCACCCTACCTTGATAAACATTTTATTCCTTTTTTTTTTTAAGAAACTAAAATGGAATTTCAATAACCAAACCTCTTTACTTGCCCCACACAAGGTGTGCTAGAGAGAAGCAAAGAGAAAAATCAAGTTACATCATAAACATGTAAGGAACACCTGAATGAAAATAAAAAGTATCAATACAAGACACTTAAAAGATTTGTCCATCACGAATGGTAGTCAAAAGCAAGATTTTTGTGTTTTGTTTTCAACCAACCAAAAGATTGTGCCTTTATGTTGCTAAGCAAGTGGTGAATAGTATTTTGAGAATTCTTAAAGATTTTGGCATTTCAAGACAAAGCCTAACCAATCGTACACATCAAACCAAATTTGTCTGAAAAAATCGCAATGAAGAAATAGATGAGCGACGTCCTCAAGAAAAAGCCTGACCAATCGTACCCCTTCAGCTGCTCCTCCTCCCACGCCCACAAAGACCTGTGCCACATTCAAGCCTCTCCACTCTCACCCCACCCTAAGTGTTTCATTTCAGCCACCGTAGCCATCTTATTATCAAAAAGCTCAAAAAGACGACCAAACCTATCTTTCAAAGTCGCACCTTCCATCTACGAATCCCACCAAAATAAAAAGGAATTGCCATCACCCACGTGGCACACACAATTATCATCAATCCAACTATTTGCAACTATACCAACACCATGACCATTACTTACTAAATTACGCCACCACACTGAACCCCTCCCATTGTCAGCGTGAACAAAAACACTACCCTCCCCAAACCTTGTTGCCAACACTCTAAAACATACTACGTTCTTCCTTAAACCTCCACCAGCATTTACCTAACAAAGCCATATTGAATTCCCTTAACCTCCTCACCCCTGGACCCCCTTTATCCTTATTAGAGCAAACAATATCACATTTAATCCAATATATTTTCCTAACTTCCTCAACCCCCCAAGAAAAAAAAATTAAAAATAGATTCGATAGAAGAAATGATACCTGCGTGAGTCTTGAAGAAGGAAAGAAAATAGACCGAAAAAAAGGACAAGATAGACTTCAGAATAACCAATCAGCCACCCAAAGATAAGTTTCGAGTCTTCCAACTCGACAATCTATATTTTATACTGTCAAGGAACGGTTGCCAAAAAGATTAACCTATATGAATCTCCGCCAATAGGAAGCCCCAGATAAAGAAAATGTATCTGCCCATATTTACAATTTAAAATGGAAGTCGCCTCAGCCAGCCAAGAAGTAGCAACATTAACGCCAACCAACATACTCTTATTGAAATTAACTTTGAGGCCAAAAATTGCCTTGAAAAGCAAAAGAACAGCTTTCAAGGAACGAACATTAGCCCAAATTTTGACACCCATCAAAAGAGTGTCATCCGCAATTGTAAGTGTGAGACTGAGATGTTATTTGAGTGGCAGGCAAGACTTGTGGAACATTTTATTCCATTTTAGTATAATCAAAATTTTAATACATTGTTTTCTCTGCTTTTGCTTCGCAATATCATCATTAACATATAAGTTTACACCTTATTATAAACTGTGAAGGACTGCAAAATAAAATATTTTTTTATAAAAATAATAAAGTTGAGAAAATGTTATTTAAAATTGATTTGATTAATATGAATTCATAAAGTTAATAAAAAAAATGTTCAAAATTAATTATCAATGATATTGAAAGTTATAAAGAAATGTTGTTTTCTTAAATATTAGCTTAAAATTAATTTCTATCATAAAGTTAATTTCTTGAACAATAGTTTTGAAACATATGAATAGTCTAAATCCTCTTAGGATGATATAAGATAATTGAACTTAATGGATTTTGGCAATATAACAAGCCATGAAAATAGGAAGATGTATTGATTTAAAATACACTTTTCCATCCTAGAAAGAAAGAGGACATTAGCCACTTTAGTTTTCCTCACCTTTAAACTTTGATTTCGAATAGGAAGAATTGGGGTTAGATTTTCTATTATTGTGATGAATACATAATTCGAAGTTGTTTATTTTATGATATATTTTTTTCTAAAAATGGAAATCATCAAACTCCCAAATATTAAATATTTTATAGCTTAACAACATAAAAAAAATACATTTGATACTCAACAGGTCTATGACCTTCTAACTTTAGAGGCGTCTCTTGAGTGTGTTTTTCACACACAATATCAAGATTCCAAACTCCGGAACATTCGATATATCCATTCAAACTTAATAGACAGTCACATTTCTCAATCATATGTCATTACGGTTCAACTTTTTTTTTTATCACACCACCCCTTTCACACCTTAATCTAAGAAATTGTTTTCTTTGATTAGAACTAAGATAAGACTTTAAACTAATTATAGCAAAACATAACTTAGTCGCTTCACAACGACCCCAATCCAACAAATTATCATGGGGCGTAAATTTCTTTTTAGTGGAAAAGTTACTCAAAAAATTAAATTCCTCAACAACATGTTTTGCTACGCCCGGTTTCATCTTAATTGGGAGTTCTACCATAAAGTAAATTATATCATGAAATGGAAACAAGATTTAAAAACCAGAGAAACAATTATTAGCTTGACCCTTCATAATGTGATTTTTCCATCGTACCGAAAGTATCCTTCGGTAACATTCTGAATTGTTATAACAGAGAAAAATCTTGAAATAGTAAAAATGAGAATGGTTTTGGAGTTACATTACACTTGCTTTGAGATGAAAATAGTGTTGATAGGGTCAATGGATGGTAGGATTATGTATTGAAAATAAGTTTTCATGAAAGGGGTTTTGTTTTGTTTTGGTATTTGCATCAAATTCAATCATCTCCTCTCTCTAGAATTTTCTCTCTAACCTCTCTCTTCAACCTCTAATCCGCCTTATCTTCTCCCCCAAAATCCAAGGTTTTTTTTTCTCCGGTGTAGCCTGTTTTGTATGGTGGTGCGACGAGATCCCTTCTCTGCACCACCAATCCTCCTCTTTCTTTTCGTACGAACCCTTTTTAACTCCGGCTTCATCACGTTTCCTTGGTTCCCGTCGTCGTTTCGCCGCCGTTCACAAGGTAGTGTTTGATCCGGTTTTGGTTCGTGGTTTATGTCGCAGGGGTTGGGTCCTTTTGCTCCGGCGTCGGTCCTTTCTTTGGATGGGTTTTTGCTTGTTCGTGGATCTAGGCTAGCTGGTTGTTGTTGTTATTCGTATGGGTTCCTCTCCTTTGTTGCAGGTTGCAGTGGGTTTGGTTCTCTATGAACTTTTTGTTGTTGGTGTGTTTTCTGTTCGCTTTCATTGGTGTCACCGTTGTTGTTTTGTGGGTTGTTTCGTTGAGGCGGTGGAAGTTTTGTGTGTTGTTGTTGTTCCTTTGGTTTTGTTTACAGGAAGTGGAAGATGGTGGTGGTTTGATCTGATTGATGGTTCGTAAATCTCGAACCGGGTTTTTTTTTTCGGGTTTGAGATGGGTTCAGGTTCTGTCCTGATATTCTCGAAAGAGTTAAGTTCGTAGACGCTCCATGTTGACGGTAGTTGTTGTTTGTCGTACCTTAAGGATATTATCTGTCGCGGTTGTTTGCATCGTTGGTGGATTGTGATAACAAGACCTATGCGTGCTTTAGTTCATAAATGGTTGGTTTAGCTTGAAAGGGCTTTTAACTTGCTTCGTTCAGAAGGGAGTTGTTGGAATTTGGGTCGTTTTTGTGTTGGTAGTCGATCCATACGCCTTTTAAAAGCTCTGAATGCTCACTCTATGTTTTTTTTTTTGCAATTCGGTTTTGTGTCCACACGTGGGTTCGCTGGATTGCCTATGGTAGTGATTGTTTAGAGCTATGTCCTTTTTATACCACTTATGTGCTGATTTGTTGTATCCCCGTTTCAGGTTGCTTTTGTGGTTTACTGGGTCAGGTATATGCCCCTCCAGTCTTGTACTTCCTGATCTTTATTAATTTATTTCTTATTTTGGCTTTAAAAAAAAATGGGCTTTGTGTTGGAGACATTTTTAGTTAGAGTGCTAGAGAAGTTGTATGAGTTTCAAATTTTTATCATACTTGTATATACATAGCTACCGAAAAGACGTCCAAAAGGACTCTTTCGATGAGGGTCAAAATTGGAAACGGTGGGGTGAGGTTTATTGTTTTAATTACAATTTATAGAGTAATAACTTCTTTATATGGTTTGTATATCATTTTTATTCATCTCATTATTTCTATATAATAATATTACATCAAGATCAAAGTTTTCTAGTATAAAAATAACATATTTTCAACTTGTTAACATTATTTTTAAAACCAACAAAAATTGTTGGCCTTATTAGAATGGTAAGGCCGGTCAGCTTATTGAGCAACTGCTTGTCATGTTTTATGGGTGTGGAGGAATAAAGAATTACATAATGAGAATTGACAATATTCACATCATTCTTAAGTAACAATTGCAGATTATGTTAAAATGTACATAATGTCAAAGAAATTTGTTAAGATGATCGTTGATAGGCTTAAGGTTGAAGCTCTTATTAAGTGGAGTTTGTCTCTGGAAGATTGGGTGTGTTTGAATATGGATAGGTTATGTAAGGGTGGAAATCAAATTGGTTGTGGTGGAATCAATAGAGGGGGTAGTGGAGACTGGCTTGAAGATTTTACTAAGTGTGTGGCAAGATGTGGCGTTTGTGTAGCGGAATTGTGGGGTTTGTTAGAAGGTCTTTATTGTGCTAGGTGCATGGAATTTCGGTTTGTGGAGCTTCATATTGACTCTCAAGTGGTGGTTAAAATGTTGACGAGAAGTTAAGTCCATCTTGTCGAAGTTTGATTCAAAAGATTCGATGTCTTATTCAGTTGGATTGGAAAGTTAAAATTCATTAGAGTTACCGTGATGCCAACAAGTGTACTATGCCCTGAGTAACTTGGGTTGTGATTTAGGTGCTCCTTTAATTTTTTTATGAGTTGTGTTCGCCTTCTCTTAGTCACTTATTATATGTTGACATGATTGAGGTTTTTATTCCCTGACTAGTTGCTTTGTAGTTTTCATTTTTGGGCCTCTGACCATCTTCTCTTTTTTTTTGTTCAAGACCTCAATCCCTCTTTTATGAATTCTGCTCTTCTCCCAGCACTTTTTGCTCGCGTCCAGCAGCTTTGCCAAAAATACCGCTAATTAAGTAACGCAAGTGTTAAATTTTGCGCTACTTAACTAACACTGCGTTAGATAACTAACGCTACTTGTTATTTATTTACTTTATTTGAACTCACTTTTTTTAATTTATTTACTATATTCAAATTATTTTATTTACGTTATTCTAATTTATTTATTTATTTACTTTATTCTAATTTAAATTATTTTATTTATTTACTATATTTAATTTATTTACTATATTCAAGTTATTTTATTTACGTTATTCTAGTTTATTTATTCACTTTATTCTAATTTATTTATTTTATAATTTATATGTTCACTTTATTCTAATTTATTTATTTTCTAAATTATTTGTTCACTTTATTCTAATTTATTTACTTTATTAAAATTAATTTATTTACGTTATTCTACATTATTTATTTACTTTATTCTAATTTATTTATGTACTTAAAATAAATATTGATTCGAATTTATTCATTAAATAAATACAAATATAAATAAAAGGAAATGAACTAAATTAATATTTATTTATTAAATAAAAAAATTAGAAAGTAAAAGAAAATATAAATAAAAAGAAATGAACAATACAAATAACAACATCTCATTTTATTAATATAATTCACACAACAATTGATACATTTATTCGAATTCACTAAATAATCTACTTATTTTCTTTTTACCCTCTTGGGGTAAAAAGTGACCAGTCTTCTTGTAAAGCCTAATTTCTATTAAAGCGATAAAACACGCGAATAATACAAATATTCAAGTAATAGTCGTCACGTCTCCATTAAACCTCAAAAAAACATGCATATAAAAATTTCTCAAAAATCGCAACGGATATATAACATACATCTCCAAAATATACATGTCATAAACTCAAACATACATCACCATATAAAATCTCCAAATTTCGACAAGTGGGTAAAATCTCAACAACATAGATCAATCCAAAATAAAGTATAGACCGACAATCCTACATCAGAGCTTATGCTAAGGCTCTAAACAGATGAACAGAGGTAGCTCCCGCTATCCTCGAGCAACTCACCAATCAAGCTAAAAGATCACTCATGCACGCCGTCTTTCCATTCGTACAAACAGGTAGGCGGTCAAAGACCATTGGGGTTAGATTCACATCATCATAATCAACATAATTAATTGAAAATGTACTTATCAAATTAAATTTCAAATAATTCAGATTAAGAGATAATTCACTTCAACATTATTCATCAACACCAACGAATTCATAACATCACAATTATGCAAACCACCAATCACATCAGCACCAAAACGACTAGGACTCATGCCACGACGTACAATGCTCCTAGACACGACTCCTACATGCATGCGATACCGTCACCAACAACGTTTAGGCCGTCACCCCATGATGTCAATCAGCACATCATAATCACCTCAACTGGATATAAATATCCCACAACTATAAATGCATGAACATATGACACACTCTGCACATGTTCAACAAAAACTCTCAACATCATCAACATACATGCATTCACCAACAATATCAACATCATTATAAATCAACAACTCTATACAATTTCTCACAATTCAAGTAAAGGAGAAAATCCACCATACTACTATAAACATCATATTCAACATCTATCAATCATTCACACATCTTCATATTGAAGTGGAAGAAATAGTCACAAGAAAGGGGGGTTTGAATTGTGACCATTTTAAAATTTAGTCCTGCAACTTAAATAAGTATATATACTCAAGAAGGTTTTTGGTAAATGTTAGTCTAACAAGATTAGAGTATTAGATATATAACAATTTATTTATACACAACCAAAATGTTCTAGGTTTTGACAAGGACCAGAATGTTCTGGAGAATGATTATATAAGCAGAATTAGAAAAATGATATTAAGCTAAAATGTGAAAACTATTTTATCAATGACCATAATATTCTGGAGAATGATTAATATAAAAGCAGAATGATAAAATAATATTAAATTAAAATACAGTTATTTTAACACGGACCATAATGTTCTGGAGAATGATTAATATAAGACAGAATGATAAAACAATATTATAAGCTGAATTTGAACTTTAGTTAAATATTAATGCAGTTGTTTTATCTTGGACCAGAATGTTCTAGAGACAGTTAATATTGAATAAAATAATACAGCAATATTAATGATTAATTTAGGACCAGAGAACTCTGGATTAATTTGATTGTGATTAATTAGGACCAGAATATTCTGGAGGTTAATAAATATTAATATGTGTGTGATAGTGTGTGTATATTGTGCAGCTTTAAATAAAAGAGAAAGGGAAGAAGAATAACACAGGAGAATTATCCTGGTTCACCAAACCCGGCTACTTCCAGTCCCCACACTTCGTGTGAGATTATCCACTATAGTTTCATGCTAACAGAAACTTCTGACTAGCACTATAAGTTCTTGATCACACCAGATCAGTCTGTTACACTTGTATTATCAACCTCAGTAGGCTTCTACAATTCTTTGCACACTAACAAAAGAAAGGTTGAAATTTTCTATCTCAAACTATTAAGCCCAATAGACTTGAGAAGTACAAAAACACTTTGTATGATGAGATGGGTTTGGGATCGAATTTACACTCAAATTGTGTATGAGGGTATGATGATATGAACACACTCACAATATGTGATCCACAAATCTGTTATGAGCTAGAGTGTGTTATAGATGAAGAGATTATGAGATTTGCACTTAAAAGTGGATTATGGTAAAAATCAATCTCTCGGCCTTAAAGGCTTCTCAGCTCATGTTTGAGATTAAGATGAACAAACTCTTGATATTGATCAAAGATATAGAGAGAGAGTTGGAGTTTGTTTGTATGTGAAGAGTTTTTGAAAGTAGTGATGATTTCACTTGAGAGATGATTTCTTTGTTGTAAAAACTCTTGGTTTTTGTCATCAAAGCCTTCGTCTATTTATAGGAATGAGAGACTTGTTGCCCACTACATAAAAGAGCTGTTGGGACACGTTTTTCTATGTAGCATGTGCTTCCTTTAGTTGCTTGGAGAGAAAGCATGAATTGCAGAACATTCTCAGAATGTTCTGTACGAACAACTTGCTTTGCTTGCATTGTTGCTTGCTTGCAAGAGAGATAACCAGCTGTTAGTGAGCTGTATAAGCTTGCTAGGCACTTGATAAGATATGTTGATGTCATCTTGATGTCATTGCATGATGTCATAAGATGATGTCTTTGATGATGTCACATGGTAGTAACTTTGAAGACATATTTCTTAATGGGCTTTTTTGCTCCAAATGGATTGAACCTTTCTTTGGGCCCAAAACACCAACTTTCAATTAAATATTTTGCCATGCTTTCTTCTTGTGTTGACATGTATACTTTCGATGTACAGTTTTATTTTCTTCGTATTTTCCAGAACGTTCTCAGATTGTTCTCATTGAAACATTCTCACAAAACACATTAGTGGATAACAAAACAATAATTGTAATATTTCTGTTATCTTTTAAAACATCAAATGAGGATGTTTTCTTCACTTTGTATGACCAAAATGATATTTGTAGGAACATGAGAAACCTTTCTCAAAGTCAAAATTTCTTTGATTGATTTCTATTCTCCAAATCATATCTTGAATAGTGATGGAAGATTCTTGGACCATCATAAGTCTTTTATGATAGAATCTCCAAGCTTATAATCATGAATTTTCTTCTTTGATATTTCTCCAACTAATATCATTAATGAGTGAATTAATAAATAATTCATTCATGAATTGGTTTCTTTTCAAAGTTGATTCTAATCATTTTGATGAAATGATGAGAATAATTTCAAGTGTAATAGGCATCTTTATCATGAGAACATTCTTTCATCAGAGTTGATGTTCTCTTCTATATGATATGACAATACCTTCTCGGTTAATGAACCTTGAATTATTTTGTTGACGATATAATTTATCTCATAATTCCTCTCGGTGATTGCACACAATGTTTCTTGTCCATTGAGTATCTTTGAGATTTTTTAGTTTAGGCATGCATGTAATCATGAAAGTTCATTCAATCATTCTCTTGAATGAAACTTTTGTGCCTTTTCCTTAAACTCTTTTAGAAGCTATTTGAAGATCATTTCTTTCAAAAAGTAACCCTTTATTCCTCGAATCTTTATGGCTTTGCTAAAAACTATGTGGTGACGAGGATGAGTCAATTGATTATAAAATTGATCTTCTTATTGAATCTTCAATCAACACTCATTTGATTCAAACAATATTCTTTTTATATCTTCTTTGAGCTTGTGATACTACCGTTTTAGTATTCTTTCAATGAGTATATACATGCACTTGTAAGAGACTTCTTTCTTGTCAACTTCTGTGAAAAGACTCAAGTGCAAACATTAGTAGATCACCATTCATAAAACTTAGTGTTTATTCCATAAGGTTTGTTATCATTAAAACATTCATCAAAAAGATTTTTGTTTCAACACATATAATCATATCAAACTAATCACAAAAGATTTACAAGATATTCAGCCTTAAAGGTCATTTTCGACAAAGTTCGTCTATCGTTTTTCAACTTAAAACAATTGTGGCAATTGAATCAAAACTAAGAAAACAACTATAATGCCTCAACTATGTATACTCTTAGATCACATATAAGTGCAGTTGAGTATACATGTGCACTTCACCGGCCAAATACAACAAAATCATAAAAATCACAAAGTTCGTATCTCTGTCATTTTTCCAAAAGAATGGCATTTTCAAAGCAAAACAAGTTAAAATTCATTAAAACCACTCACAACCATTTTTAGAAATCATGTATTGAATAAACAACCTTAACCCTACCCCTTTCCTTTGAGAAAAACGAGTTTCAAAAAAATCGACGTTCTTGGACGTTTTTCAAAAGCTTAGTTCAATTTCATAAAATCAAGCTCAATCCAATTCATAAGATGTTTCAGTAGGTTAAAGAGTGAAAAACATCAATTAAACATGTTGAAAGAAGCATTTTAGGAAGCTCGGATCAGCCCCCAAATACCTGAAACAAAAAAAACGGGGTATGCTGTTTCTGGACATCTCGTCGGGCACGCCATTGTCCCCGGGGCGAGATGCACCAGAACAACAACCCTGTTCTTGGTGTTTTCCCTTACGGGAATCCACTATTTTCAACCCCAAAACCCCAATTTTGATTGTCTTGACCCCAAATTCGTCCCCAAAGTTTGTCTATACATTTATGAACTTAAAAAGGCAATCAAAACCATATAAAACTTGAAATCAAAACATCATTCCATCACAAATCATCAACTCACCCATTTTCCATAAAACTTTCAAAAATAACTCAATTCACACCACAACTCCATGATTATGAACACCCATAGTATGAATCATCAACAACAACATCTCATGACAACAACAACAACGATTAACCATGAATCCATCAACAACAACAACAACATACTTCACCAATTTTGAGCAAAACACAAATATGTATGTATATACATCATAGACATGTAAAATTCAACATTAACAGCTTAATTATTATCACATTCCCAACCATTGCATCAACGTAAGAGCATGAATTTCACCAATTAAATTCACAATTAATCACTTTTCACAAATAAGCACTTTTGAATATGAGTAGAAAAGAGATTATAACTTAAATATTATGATAGAACAATATCCCCCTTACCTCAAACCTTCAAGAATTAGAATCCTAGCCTCACTTTTGCTCCAAAGCTCCAATCCAAGCTTTCTCTTTCTAGATCTTCTTCTACCCCTTTTTTCTCTTCCTCTAGCTCTTTCTCTCTCTACCTCTCTCAAAAGTTATGTGTAATGAATGTTAGAACCATAATTTCTCTTATGACATGAGTTTATAAAGGCTCTACACTAATGGGTTTAATCCTCAAAATATCTTAATGGGCTTAAGACTCTCATTAACTAATTCACAAGTTTCTAACCTCTCATGATAAAAAAAATAACGAATAGTTACCGGCTCTTAACTATAACCGCAATCTATTAGTAACTTAGTAAAAATTAATGGTTCCCACTTAAAACACTAAAAAAATAATCTCACAGTGAAATTACTAATTTACCCTTGCTCACACAATGACCAAAATACCACTAAGTCCAAAATGACTAAAATACCCTCCTAACATCGAATTCTAATAATTCCAACCAAAATACATACAGAGGCAATTAATCACGTATAAGCACATATAAACACATATAAAAATTAATTAAAATAAATCTAACAAAAATCGGGTTGTTACACTTCTTGGGGCAAAATAGTGAGCAACCTTCTTGAGGAAAATACATCTCAACCCTTGGGCTAAATTTAAATCTGGTTCTTTTTATACCCCAAGAAGATTCTTTTTACCCACGGTTAAAAGTTTCTGGGGTAAAAAGAAGCAAATTTAATTTTATCTCAAGGGTTGATCACTTCCCCAAGTCGGCTACTCACTATTTTGCCCCGAAGAAGTCTGATCACTTTTGCCCCTAAAAGACTATTGAATGAAAAAAAGAAAGAAGAGAAATAGAGGGAGAGAGTGAGGAGGGAGAGAAAATGATATGGTGTGAGGAAATAGGGAAGTATGGAGGGGTATTTATAGGTGGGAATAGTAATGTAGGTTATAACCACCATAAATGTGGTCAAAAAACGTGTAAAGGTCCTAAAAAATGTGTAGATTGAATGCTGAAAACCTGACTACGGTCCAAAAAACGTGTGTTCTTGAGTTCAGACCATCGGCCAACCTGCGTGAGTTAACTCGCACACAGACCAGTGGTGCGTGACTTAAGTCACGCATAACTTATAAGTTGTGTGAGTTAAGTCATGCAACGTGACTTATCTTATGCAAGAGTATAATTGGAAATCATGTTGGACGCGAGCAAAATGTGCAGGGAAAAGAGCAGAATTCCTCTTTTATACATATGAGAAAAAACGAAAAAGAAAACAGAAGAAGGGTATGGCAGATTGAAGAGGCAATCTTGTAAACAAAAAAAAGATTGAAGAGGCAATCTAGAATGAATTAGGACATATATACGGCCATATTCATAGGAAGTATGGATGTGTCACAATGCGTAACCACGAAGAAACGGCCTATGATAGTCAAGGGAAACCTATATTATGACGTGTAATATATTTTTAAAATTACACGTGATTGAATGTCAAAATGAAATTTAATCTCATTGACATGTTTTTTTTTCTTTCTTAGAGAAACCTCATTGACATGTTAACTTGAAGTCATTTTCAAGATAGATAATATTTTTTAATATTATAAATTTTTCTCTATTTTCTTCGTCACCAACAAGTCGACCTTAGTTTTCTCTCTAATTTCTCTTTTTTATTTTCTTTATTGAGAGGTGGTTGAGTCAATATTTGACCCAATATCGCTCCTCTTAATCTTTTTCTCTCTATTTCAATATAAAAATAAATGATTTTCACGTAGATATAAGTTTTTTTTCTTTGCGATTTCGTCGTCTGAGTGCAACATTGTGTTGTTCGATGTCTTGTGCAACATTGTTTGATTTCTCGTCCTGTTGTGGTGTTCATTTAGTTCATATTGAAAGATCAGTTATTTAATCAATGATTTGTGTGTCAAGTTGTAGATTCGGTGACGTGTGTATTCCAATGACTTCAATTTTATCATATTATTTGTAAGCATTTTGTCGTTGTATGTTATTGACTTGGATGTTGTGAATTTGTTCGAAGACTTGTCCTTTACAATTTTTGCGAAGTTAAATGTTGTATCTATTAATTTGAATGAATGAATATCGTTTTGTTTTTATTAAAAAAAAGACAGATTAACTACTAATTTGTATTTATTAATAGGAAATAAGTATTTAAGTAGATTATATGTGATATTTTTTTATAAAAAAATGCTAAGATTTATAAATAAACTTATGGCAAATAATATGTCATATTTGGACTTTGAATTTCTTTTAGATGTAAAATAAAATTAGGGTTATTTGCATTTTGGGTCTCTTACAATTGGATGGATTTTGGTTTTAGTTCATTGAATATCTTTTTAGATTATGCTCCTGTGATTTAAGATTTTTTAATATTTTAGTCTTTATTCTAGTTTTAAGATTTTGGTTTTAGTTGATCATTCAATTTAAATGATGTGGCTTGTTGACTGTCATATGGACAAGACGCAAAATAATACTCCCTCTGTTTCTTTTTAAGTGTCTTTTTAGGGTGAATTTTTCGTTCCTATTTAACTATCTTTTTGGTATTTTAAGGGTACGATTTGTCAATTATACCCTTTGTCAATTACATTTATCTTTTTCAATAAAACTAATTAATGCTATCTATTTGAAAAACTAAAGTTTGTTTATTTTTTTTAAACAAAGTTTGTTTCTTGTTATCTTGAAATTTAAACAAAATTTTGTTCCAAACAAATTCTCAGAAGAGTTAAAATTTTATAAATAAGATGTAACTCTAGCATTAGTTGAAGCCATAGTTGAAGCCTTAACTTTAATTAAAGGAGTTGGAAGAAGGTTAATTTTTTCTTAACTTTTGACTAATGTGAAGCTGAAATAATTTTTATATTGACTTAAAATAATTAAAAAGATGCGCACAATATTTAGAAAATTGACAATTGTTTTTTATGAGAGAGAGAGCGCGCAAAAAAAAAAGGAATTTGTTGAAAAAAAGATAATAACTGGCAATTGTTTGTTACGAGAGAGATAACATGTTAAATTTATTAGAAAGATAAAATGTGTGCAAGAGAATAGGAATTTATTGGTAAATTAAAATGAGGGTATAATAGGAAGAAAATGTGCAAAAATACACATTGTTATTTTGGTGTTAATTTTCTAAAAAGACACTTAAAAAAGAACGGAGAGAGTATTTAACATAATTATAAGAGTAAAAGTAAAATACTACTTCCTTGTCAAATAATTATAAGATACTTTTAAAAGAAAAATTATAGGATACTTTTAAAAGAAAAACTTTGTCCATATTTATAAAATCATTTTGATATCATATTCTTAATTATTTATTTACAAAATACATTTATTTATTTTATATCTTATTCTTAAATCAACAATAAATATCATGTTGAATACTTAAAATAACTCTCTCTTAAATGATAAAATTATAAAACAATGGGACTTACAAACAAATTTAATAAAACCACAATTTTTCTTAATTCTCGTGATTTTACTAAAATGATCTTATATTTAGAGACAAAGGTCGTATAAATTTCAAGGATCGAAAACATAAATTACCTGAAAAACTTTGATTTTACTTTTTGACTTCAACCATTACATATGCAAGTTTTTCACCATCGCAAATAACTGATTTTTTATTTGAATTTTTTTCTTCGACTCTTTTATCTATATATAGTAAAACTTTTTTGGGTTAATAGTATTTTACCCTCCTATAATATAGGTCATTTCCGGTTTTTCACTTTGTAATTTTTTTGTTTTGTTTTGTTTTGGACCTTCATGGCAAATTTCTCCCCTGTAATTTGAGAAAATTTCAGTTAACCCATGTAATTCTAGCAAATTTTGGTTTACCCTCTGTTAATTTGAGAAAATTTTGGTTTATCCATGTCATATCATCGATTTTGTATAGTCAGATGGTCTAGGGGTATTTTTTTTTTTTTGACAAAAGATGGTCTAGGGGTATTTAGAAACAATATATATATATTTTTTTTTACCATTGAGTTGTGATTCTTCGAGTTACAAACATATAATAATGATATGGAAATAAATTCCTTTCGGTAAAATAGTGATTGCAAGTAAATCTCAACAATCGATCATTGAATTTGTACCCTCTAATTAATTTTGAGCAATACTTAAACAATCTCATCTATAATAACTTCTTTGACACCTTTTTTTTTATTTTATCAACAATAATAAAATAAAAACATAAGATGAATACATCATTTTTCGACTATGAAGAATCGTCGTCCTACCATAGTAGATTGATGACGAAGGAATTAGTTAAGTTGAGTTAATTTGGGTTTAGCTTAAGAAGAAAAAAGGGAAATTATATTTGTACTTTGTAACAACTTTCTCTCTTATACTCACGTAATATTCTTATTTTCTCTCTTAATTATTTTTGACGAAGAGAGAAAAACAAAGTTGTAAGTAAAGTTATCCTTAAATGGATGTCAAAATATCATTGCTCAATAAAAAATAAAATAAAAAGTAGGACTTTTAGGTGATAGATACGGCACCTTCCTTCGTTCAACCATTATTCATTCAGAAAGAAAGTGAATAATGGCTTCATCTTCATCAATGGCGAATACTTTCACTCTTCCTCGCCACTTCAACAAAAACCCTTCTCCCACCCTTTCTTCTTCTATCCCCAAAATTTTCACTTTCTACACCCCCATTTCAACTTCTTCACCCATCACCAATGCATCATCTTCAACACCACGACGCTCACCCACTTTTCCTCGAGCCATGTCTTCTTCTTCATCTCCTTCTTCCTCTTCTTCTTCTTCTCCTTCCTTCGGCTCTCGTCTCGAAGAAACCATCAAAAACACCGTTTCTCAAAACCCTGTTGTTGTTTATTCCAAATCCTGGTGCTCTTATTGCTCTGAGGTGAAATCATTGTTCAAGAAGCTCGGTACTCAACCATTGGTCATCGAATTGGACGAATTGGGTATTCAACTCAACCCTAATTAACCTCATTTATTCATGGATTTTGTTTCTATGTTAATTAATTTCTGTGATTAGGTCCACAAGGTCCACAGTTGCAGAAGTTATTGGAAAGAATCACTGGCCAATACACTGTCCCAAATGTCTTTATTGGTAAGCAATTACTCACTAGAGTTTAATTACTATACTGTGACAGTGCAAAATTATTTTACACATACATGTGTTGCCACTTGCCACGTATGTGTTTTCAGATTCAATAATTGACGTGACAACACATCATTGGAGTAAATGTAAAATAATTGTACACTTACGTTGCATAATAATTAAATTCTTACAAAGTATTATCATGTCTTTATTTTGTTCCTTTATTAATCCCAATTTAAACCCAAGGAACACCTTGTTTGGAAGAAAGCCAAAAGTAGCATGTTTGCATTGGTTTCAATAACATTTTGATTTTTAAAAAGTTAAATTTATCAATTTTCACCATTTTCCAATACTATATTTCTAATTTTATCCCCTTATCCAATGCCCCAAGGGCAATGGTTAGCATTCTCCAAAGTTTAATTAGGTGCATATAGTATAAGCGCTTATCATGCAAGTGCTTATGTATCAAAAGATAAAATAAAGTCAAATTGTTTTCATAAGCTATCATGTAGAGCTTATGGAAATAAATTGAAAAAAGCTTAAGGAAACGTCATAAGTTGTTTCTATAAGTTTATGCCAGTAGATAAGATGATGGAATAAGAGCTTATTAGTTATATTAGCTTGTATATTTTTGTCATACTGATTAGGTTATCATAACTTAGGTATTGAAAAATCTTGTGCAGACTTCTGTGATTGATTGGTTATATTAGGTAGGTGTAAATTGAAAATTATACAGTATATAGGGATATATACGTAGTACTTATGGGTTGGAGGCATGGTGAACATGCTTAATATCTAGTGATTTATGAAACCAAGAATCTGTGTTTATGCCAGAAAGGTGAGAGGGAGAGAATTGTATAAGCTCAGCTGAAAGTGTTTAGTGTTTACTATTTTTTCAATAGTAAGAGAAATTTCATCTGGGACAAGAAAAAGTATCTTCTAAGAAAATAGAGAAGTAAAGATATAAATTAAAAATGCACAAACTCTCTTGAAACAACCACGGGTTTCCCAATGGGTTTGTTAAGTAGAAACTTTTGAATATTTGGTGACTTTGAGAACGATTGGCAAAAATAATAAACCACAAAAACCTAAATTTTAAATGCTTCGCGTCATCATTGTTAGCAAAATAGCTGAGACCTAGCAGCAGATGCGGTTGTGAGGGAACCCTAAGGAAAAGCCATTGAGGAGACATTTTGATTCCCAAGTATCCTCCAAGAGTTTGATCCAAGTGTTGCATTGAAGGTATTAGAAATCATTAGATCCAAAGGAGCAGTTCATCTAGCAGAATGCCGTTGTCATTGCCATTGCCATTGCCACCTAATTTCCAATGCAATGTTTTTAGACAACCAAATTTCCCAGGCTGAATCCCTCTTCATTTCTATGTTTGCAAAAATCTACAAGCACACAAGGTGATCTCTACTATTTGCACACGGGTTGTGAGGCAGTCTGATACTAGTTTTTTCATCTAATTCCAAAGTCCTTTCTGTAAAGAACGTATACCTTAGAAACTCCAATACATGTAATTGTAGGCTCTCTCGAATTCCAACTTAAAAAATTAGGTCACACTCACCATTCACAATTGCAGAAAGTTCTCACAGTCAGATCCTGATATAGTATTTCAATTCTTCCCATGCCTTGAACTATGGATTAATATAATGTATTACAGCCTCATATGTGGGTAGTTCAACTGGTTGGGCTAAGGGTTGAAGAAGACAATGGGGTTCAAAACCGGGAGAAGGAGAAAATGTTAATATACGAACAACTAATCACTAACATTTGCCTATAAAAAAAATCTAATATAATTTTCCAAAACAACACAAGTCTGTTACCCTGCATTTTATTTTATCTTTTGAACAGAACAGTTTATTTCTGACCCTAAAGTTTTCTTCATTGCAGGTGGCCAACACATCGGTGGCTGTACAGGTATATTTTCCTTGTGCTCTTGTTGAATTATTGATTATTTAACTGAGGGGGGATGTCTTGACTGTTCAAAGCATTAGTTTTTTCCTCGGTGACTGAAGCATTATTCTTTTTATTTTTTTACACTCTTCTACTTTTACTTCAAAATGTATATGACCGCAAATGTAAATTGTCTGCATATATGAATTTGGATTTGATCAGTGCTAATTATGACGATAATTTGTCTCACGGTTTCCAGTTTACCATTTAAATCCTCTTTTGGCTGGAAAACATGCTTGTGGAATTGCATTAATATTGTGCCAGATTATCAGTTATGCATGTGTGACGCTTTCATGGATCCTCTCTTTGTGACAAATATCATTTTTGTTTGGATTTCTGACAGTTTCAGAAAGACCAATGTTACACAGTTCCATAAAAATCTTAACAATGTGTTTGTATTCTCCTTTTGTTTCCCATATTATTTTTACTTGTGCAGATACACTTAAGCTGTACAGGAAAGGAGACCTTGAAACTCTGCTATCAGAAGCTGTTGCTAAAAATAAGGGGAGCTAAGACCTTGTCAATATTACTCTGATCCAGTTACCAATTTGTCGCATATGTTGGTTGAAACTTGAAAGCACTCCGAGTTAATACATCGATTTTTAGTCATTAGACCCTAATAAATTTGTGGTTTGAGGGTTTGTATAACTGAAATAAGCAACTTTTGTACCTGAAAACTGTATTCATGTAATGATTCTTAAATTGGTCATTTAAATGCCTGGGAATTAACACTGTAAGAACTAATTACCTATAACTGCAATTCTTTAAGTGCTCCAGGCAAATGAAATTGATGACCATGTTAGATGTAGTTGATCTAATTGTTTGTTACATCATGACAAATTTTAGGATTCCTTCTGTTTCATGAGCCTCTTCTTTCATATCTAATCAGCATTCCCCTTTTCTTCTCTTCATACAGTTTGACCCGAGCTACTTGTATGCTGCAAAAATTAATCTTAATGACCATTTTATGATCTCAACTCTAACTTTCTTGCCCTTTGTAATTGGGTTCGAGTATCCTTTACTTTTTCTTTTTATATATTTTGCTTACCAAAAAGAAAAAGGATCTCATCTCTAACTTCATTGGTTGACATTCGACACAATCTAGGGTCACATAAGTACAATAAGTCAATATAATGCAACAAAAGATCAACATGAATCAAACCAAAAACATCAGTACAAATCAATTAAACTCCATGCAAGCCAAACAAACATAACCAATCCTTAAAACCTATTCTATCTAAATTGAACAACCACATACTTTCCTATCATATGATTTATTGAAAAAAACATTAAAATAAAAATAAACAAACTAGCATCATCACATTCCAGTATCCCACTTATAAACCAACTCATCAAGTCTTTGACTCAAATTTTTCAGATAAACCCCATCATCTTTAGCTACCCAAATGCAGTTCTTCCAATCACACTTATTGAATAGACGCTCATCATACCGGAAAGCATCAAAATTAAGAGAAGCACTGTCTTTGGTCACATAGCACCAAAACATTGTTGAGTGGAAGAAATCAGTCCTAAAACTCCAAGTGATATTGGAACCAGGAGATAGGTTATTGATGCCAACATCATCTTCTGATGATTTGCAATGTGTGAACAAACTCTGGTTGTAGCTCAACGAATTGACAACAGATACATGCCACTTTATGAATTCAGGGAACAAATGATCATTTATTGCATAAAAACTTGAAGCACTCACATGGGTTGGAAAGGTTAAAGCCAAAATGAACCCTAGTGCCAAAAGATAGCTGCTTGAATTTTCTTTCTTCTTTTCCATGATTGTTGCTGTTGCTGCTGCTTTGTAGGACTTGTGTAATAGTACTATATAATGTGTTAACTATTGCATGCAATTGCAAAAGATTGTGAATCCTTTTGAATGAGATTTTGGCATTTATGATGTAGCATGCTGCATTTTAAATAGATATGGGAAGTTTTTACTTCAAGGACACGGGTAAGGATTCATACATAATCGGTGGTATAAAATCCAAGAAAAAGACTCGAACAGTAATATTTTCTAAATTTGTTTTTGGAAAGACACTGCAGAAAATGGAAGATGTATGATATTTGGCACATTTGATATAAGAATATTTATGGTTGATAATTTATATTAGAGTTGAAATGACTCTTAGACTATCATGAATAATTGCAGTATTATAAATACTTATTGCTATACTCTATTTCTAAAAACTGAAGGCTAAGTAATTAATTTCATTTACTCAAAAATAAAATCATGACTTTTCATATCACAAATAAGTGGCTTTTGAGACTATAGTAACATACCAAACAAAACTTTTCAATTTCCTAATTATTTACACATCTTTTCACATAACGTGCAATTTTGTTATGAATATCTTAAAACGGCACAAAATATAAATTACGCAAAATAAATGTGCATGTTTCGTCTTGTGAGCATAACTAAATACTCTTTAGTTTGATGCTTTCTAGTTTAATCTCTACATGGTATAAATATGATATAAATTTCATAGTAAAAAATACAGAGACTTTTACAACATACTCAAGCCAAACTAAATCCAGCTTTCTTCAGCAGAGCTGATACATGACCACGAAACCCAACCTTAATTGTCTGTTCTCTAGGTAAATCACCAATATCAATATCAATGGCCTTCTTGTTTATAAGACCATAGATCTGTGTCAACACTTTTGTGAATGCATTTTCAACGTTCAAGGAGTCTAGGGCAGATGTTTCCATGAAAAATATATCCTCCTGTTCAGCAAATTTTGCTCCTTCCTTTGTCGAAACCGATCGCAAATGACGCTTGTCTGCTTTGTTTCCTACAAGCATCACAATAATGTTGTGATCTGGGTGATCTCACAGGTCTTTTAGCCACCTCTTCACATTTTCAAATGTAACACGGCGTGTAACATCGTACACTAATAAAGCACCAGTGGCTCCACGATAAACAGCACTTGTTTTTGCTTGGTATGTTTCTTGATCAGCAATATAAATTTGAGCCTTAATAACCTTATCAAGGATACAAATGTTTTTGCTGGAGATCTCAAAGCCAATGATGGATTTGTATTCGAGGCTGAATTCGACGTTTCTAGTGAATGTCGAAGCTAGATTCGATTTACCAACACCTTGATCCCCAATCAAAACCAGCTTGAATACATAATCGTAATCGTTATGTAATTTGTATGCCATTTTCTTCCCCACTTGTTTATGTGGTTTACAAACAATAGAATTGAATGAAAGAGAAGAAGTACGATGTGGTATACTATGTTGAATCGGTTTTCAGGAATGATCCATATTTAGAGGATTGACAAAAAAGTGGTAATATTTTTTTAGAGACTAACTGAATCATAATTTGATGTGATGTCTCTCTTGTTGTACATTCACCGTCCAATGTAAAATTTTGATTACTCTCTCCTCTCATTCACCGTCAACTGCTTTCTAAGTTTCAAATTATAGAATCCGAAAAGGTTTTAATCCCTTTTTTTTTGCCGTTTTTGGATTTTGAAAAGTACCTTTCAAAAAAGATTTTACCACGAAGAGATTACTAGGTTGAGTCACGACCACATCGCTCTCTTAAAAATGTTTCACGGCATTGCAAAATTGTGCAAGGCAGACTAGCATTCACGCCATCTCCAAGATAAAACAATCTAGTTCACATGGTGCGACGACCTATTGTACGATAATCGTTTGAGAATTAACACCCTCAATATGGTACGAATACCACTCAATTATGGTACAAATACCACTCGAACATGAAAGGACAGAAGAAAAGAGATGAATAGAAGAGAAGAGAAGAAAGGTTTGTCAACACAAGTCAAAAAGGGAGAGAGAAGAAAAAGATTCAAAGTTTCAGAAGTATTTTTCGGTAGAGCACGTGAACCGATAAGGTTGGAATTACCTGGATAGTTTGTCAGGTCAGATTTAAACGAATCATATTCGCGGAGAAAGCACTATTGTATAATGATTAAATTAATTAATTAAACATTTTTTGGGTTATAAAAAATACATATCTTTTGACCCAAGCCCGCCCCCGCTAGACAACGACATCGTCGCGCATGTAATATATGTTTTCTAGAGGGCTTTTTCTGTTCACAAAAGTGGGTCTGCGGCGTCGTCGCATGTGTAATATATATGTTTTCTTGAGGGCTCTCTCCGTTCACAAAAGTGGTACCCCAAGGGTAAAATCTTGGGAGTGATTCCCTATCTATATAAATACTATTAATGTGTGTGTTCTATCCTATGTGCATCTTCATTGAAGAGCATCTTTATTGAGACAACTTTTGATTAAACCTCTGAATATGAAGAGTCCTTCTTTTTCCTTTTATCATTCTTTGCATTTGTTACAAGAGTGAAACCATCAAGTCCTTACCGGTTGATTAAAATTAGGGTAAATAAAATAGTAAATAAAATACTTTAAACTTAGGTAAATAAAATAATAAATTAAAATATTTTAATTTCTACACACTAAGCTATCTTCTTTACCGGTTGATTCTTATAATTCAATTATAGGTACGATGATGAGTTTTTAAAATAAATTAGGGAAAGGGAAATTTTATTAATAAGAGTGGCACTAATGACCAAATTACAACTATCTTATGTGGGATTTGAACAATGTCTTTAGATGGACAAGGGTGGCATTGGAGACGACGTCTTGCTTGGGAGGGAATTTGTTGGAACAATGTGTTTCTTTGTTAGATAATACTTTTTTGCAGGATCATGTTGTTGATAAATGGGTTTGAACTCATAACTCTGTTGATTGTTACTCCGTCAAAGAGGCTTATCAGATTCTTACTCGAGTTGAGCAAGCCATCATAGATGTTCATTTGTTAGCCTATTTGACATTGAGGAACACACTCACCAATTTGGTGGCGCGCATATTTTCAAGAAGGATATTCACTCTTGTTTTCAGGTAGGGTTAAATATATTTTTGGTCTCTATAAATATACCAAATTTTCGTTTTAGTTCCTATAAAAAATTTCATCAAATTTTAGTTCCCCAAAAGTTTTTCATCTTCACTTTTGGTCCTTCCTTTTAAGTAAACTCATGTAGAATTCATATTTTTTTAAAAAAAATTTGCTTAAAAGTTTATAATATTATAAGAATCTCTCCCAAAAAAAAAAATTAGAATTTAAAAGAAAAATGAATAAAATATGATTTTTTTTGTTATATTTTTGGCCGTTAAAAATTCATGTTTTGTTAAAAGTTCTATTTTTTTTTTTTTGAGATTTTTAAAATATTCTGCACAATTTCATTAGAAAATACAAAGGTTACATATGAGTTGACGTAAAAATAGGGACCAAAAGAGGTGATTGAAAATTTTATAGGGACTAAAAATAAAAAGAAAATTTTAGAGAGACTAAAAGAAAAAGTTGATATATTTATAAGGATAAAAAATATATTTAATCATTTTAGGTAATATGAATGTTTTGTATCTAAATTATATGAAAGAAACGTAATGCAGGAATTTTCTGTAACAAAGAGCTTTCGATGAAGCAGTTATTAGATCGCATCAAACTTCATTCTTGGTAGTGGATGAAGTCTCGTAAGCTTATTGTCTTTGTCGATTTTAGCTTGTGATGGTCTACTCCTTTTTTGTGTTTGGCCTAATACTCTGTAATTTTTCTTTTCAACTTTTGTTGGTCCACATTATTTTTGTTTGTTGACACTTTTTAAATCATTTTGGTACTCCGTATGCTTTAAGGGTGGTCTTTAATATATTTATCTTTTTTTTACCTCTTAAAAAAAGTCAATCACATGAAGTCGATTTTAATGAACTCAATTGTGCCACATCAGTTCTATATCATTTAAATAGGCAGGGGTCTAAAACTCGTAAATAGAGAATTACTCCTTTAAAATTATAAGTTTCGTCAATTACTCATTTGTAATTAACAAAACTTTAATTACCCTTTGAAATTTCACAACGTTAATGAATTTACCCCCCATCAAATTTTCTGTTAGTGAACATGACGTTTTGCAAATACCCCCCCTAAAGTTTTGCACTTATGTGCAAAATGCCGCCGAACTTAAAAATTTATATTATTTTTTTCTTAAAGGGAAACAATTAACAGTTAAATATTAAAGCTAACTGTTAATTTTGGAGTTTGGGAAAACTATATGGATATATACATCAAAATAGGCTTGTACCTGCTTTTCCCATAGTTTTTTTAAAAAAAATAAAAATAAAAATGGGGAAGGGAAAAATGTGTATTTTTTAAAGTGACAATAATAGTTATTTTTATAACGATCCTGAGAGAATTCACACTCATCACTTTGAGTTTACCAGGCTTAGGCTTAACATGAGTAGCAATAAGGAGAAACAAAGTCACAATTAAGGAGTGTGCGCCACCTTCACAAGACAAGAACAAGATTAGTACATAATTAGATGTGAACTAATTTTCCTGTATAAAACATGACACAAAACTTTTTTTCATTTTGATACTAAAACAAGCCAAAGAACCTTAGAGCATAACTCACACTTCATAGAATAATATAAATGCTTTCCATTTCCCAAATAGTTCACGTAGTCTAAGATTTAAGGTTTATGCATTTTCCTCTAATATGACATGCAATGTGAAAAAGAAAAGACCAAACCTCAAATTAATTCATATCTTTAAGATGGTATCATTCATTCACTTCTCCAGATTAAATTTAATAAATCAATCATCAAGGAAATCATTATGTTACTTTTCTATCCTATTTCCTCCCAAATAAATAAATAAAAAAGAACAACAATAGTTCTCATTACACATAAAAAATATATATAAATTTTCAAGTTCGGGGACATTTTGCATATAAGTGCAAAACTTCGGGGGTATTTGCAAAACGTCATGTTCACTAACAGAAAAATTTGATGGAGGGGGTAAATTGATTAACGTTGTGCAATTTCAGGGATAATTGAAATTTGGTTAATTTCAGGGGAGTAATTGACGAAATTTACAATTTCATAGGGGTAATTGCCTATTTACTCAAAAAAAATTGTTGACTTTTTAAATAGGGGATCTAAACGTTGGTTTTAAAAATAGGTGGATTAAAAGTTAAAAAAATATATAAATAGATGGTTAAAAGTTCATTTAAACCAAACAATAATATATATAATATGATAAATAGATTCCAAAATTATGGAATGTAGTTGGGAGATAAAGCGTGGCAATACCATAATCATCCAAATAAGGAGATAGATATGTGACCTCAGGATGATCAGTTAGTTCAGTTTCAACTTCTTTGCATATGGCAAACTACTGAAACATTCACTTTGGAACCAAACCATGACATTAACAACGTTTGGTTCTACTTCTGCTAACTCTAACACTTTGTTCCTCACTCTCCCAACACCACCTCCATGTTTCATCCACAATCATCGTACTAATTTTATGTTCAGTTCCTCAAGACTCAGTTATGGTCACACTCACACTCTTTACTATTCTCACCAAAGATCTTCTCTTGCCACTATTGTTTGTTCTGCTTCCAATAAACCATCTAATTCTCCTCAAATTAGGTACCCTTTTTCTCTCCTACTTTTTGTTTTTTTGTTTTGTGAAAAATGCTTTTGGTTTTCATGTGTTTTTAGAATGTTGCTTTGTTACATGAACTGTTGAGGTAATTATTTTAATATGGTTGCATTGACGAGGGTTGGATAGCTCAACTGGTTGAAGGACCGAGGTTCGAATTCTGACAAAAAAGAAAATATTGACATAACAGCTGATATATGAATAATTTTCTAGAGATACATGACATTACCATACATAACATTATTTGCAGTATTTAACAAAATACAAATAGTATAAATCTATGAATTGATCATGAGAATTGATGTCTAGAGTAGCATTCAATTAATGGCCACCAAAAATCAACTAAATTTTAGTTGTACAGTTTAATTTTTTACCTACTACATTTTATGTGTTACCTCACCCTTCTTATGGTTCTCATGTCTGGCAAAGAATAAGATTAGGATCAAAGAAGCATTGTTTTCAGTGGAATCATCTTGTTCTATTGAAATTGTTGTACATGTTTTAGACTTAGTTTGCGGTAGAACATGGACACGGTTCAAGAGTAAAATGATACGAAAAATGCGAATAGATAACACCCTATATTTGATCACAGAATTCGACCAATTCTGCTCACATCTCCGACAGCTACCTTTCCATTAATCAAGTTTAGGATTTAACGAGTACAATTTGTTGTTAAACTATGAGAAATATCCAACAGTTGGAATCTTTATGTCTGCAATTTTGCTTGGTTATTTTTTTCCCTTCCTTTTTTGCTTTTAGACCAAGGAAAACTTTTGAAATCAAACGAATGCAGAATTCACTAGAGTTTCTTTTCTTATATGTTCCCCTCTTTATGCAAAGCTTCTTTCATCAAGTTTTATTTTCCTGCAGTGATGCTTCATCAATCAATCAATCAATCATTAATCATATTTGTTCTTCAGCTCTACAGCCAGGATAAGGAGTGAGGTTCTATCTCCCTTTCGGGCAGTTAGGATGTTCTTTTACACCGCTTTTGTTGCAAGTGCTTCTCTTGGGACACTCATAGCAATCTCACAACTAATTGGTGCACTGTCTAATCCATCAAGAGCTTCCGAAGTTTCCGAAATTCTCAAGGGTCTCGGCATTGACATTGGAGCAGTATCTTTGTTTGGTTTCCTATACTATAGAGACAACAAAGCCAAGAATGCACAAGAGGCTCGGCTCTCAAGAGAGGAAATTTTGTCAAATCTTAAGCTCCGTGTGAGCGAGAAGAAGATCATTCCTGTTAACTCATTGAGAGGAATTGCTCGACTTGTAATATGTGCCGGCCCAGCATCCTTCATAATCGAGTCTTTTAAGCGTAGTGAACCTTTCACAGAAAGTCTTTTGGACAGGGGAGTGCTTGTTGTTCCCTTAGTAACAGATGGAAATTCGCCTGCTTTGGAGTTTGAGGAGACTGAGGAAACTGACGAGGCAAAGCAACTTGCTACCAGAAGGAAGAGACTATGGCAGCTAGCTCCAGTTATCACCTCCGAGTGGTCCGAGTATGTCTATGAGAACACAAAGTTTTATATGCAATTGAAATTCTTTTTCCAATTGTTTTAATTTTTTCCTCATCTTGTTAATAGGTGGTTAGATGAACAAAAGAAGATGGCAGGTGTAACCTCTGAGTCTCCAGTGTAAGTACTATCCATATTAGTGCTAAAATGTTTAATGTGTAGATATCTCCTCTAACTTTTCAGCTAAAGAAAATATACATGATAGAAAACTCTATAAAGAAATTGAAGTATTTAAACACAATTTGTTATCTGTAACCTAAGCTTGAATAATAGAAAATCACTGCAGCCGCCACTGTGTAGTCGGAGACGATGACACAATTGGTCGAACTCCGTTGTCAAATCTTGTGTATTCTCTATTTCCTTTTTTCGTATCTGTTTTCTTTTAAATCAAGGCTGTTGTTCTGACAGTTTCAATGTATAGGTATCTATCTCTACGCTTGGATGGTCGAGTTCGTGGAAGTGGTGTTGGTTATCCACCTTGGAATGCTTTCGTTGCACAATTACCGCCGGTAAAGGGAATCTGGACTGGCCTACTAGATGGCATGGATGGCAGAGTTTAGAAGTTCTTTTCCATAGTCTTGAAGGATAATCTCTCTTCATATACTCCTCCCCCTTATACAAGGAGTTCAGCCCTAGGTTTCTTTCTTTTCTTTTTGCCTCTGGTTTTGTTTCCCTATAGTGCATATTCTATCAAACTTTTATAATTTTTCGCCCTAGTCTTCTTATATATTTAATGTACTTAAAATCATATATTTAGTTTAGGACAAACTAAGTCTCTTTTAATATTTAATGTATAGTTTTTTTTTTGTTGTTTTATGTCTGATCTATACTATTCTCTGTTTGATCTATTCTTCGAAAACACCAGTGTTTGTCTATTTTCAACTTCAACAAGAATGCATAAACAAAATATCCCTTATATAGATCGTTGTGGCATAAACTTTGTAAAAAAAAATGATTAGTTCCAGCTTGTTGATCTAATCTCCATATTAATGCTCTTACAGGTCTTCTTATTCATGCTCTAACACATTATAATTATGCACAAAATTTACTTTTAAGCTTGCGAAATATTTTTCTGTTGCATGTCATACCGAAGATTTTCTGTTTCATCCTGCTTGGATGTTGACATATATTTATCTTCCTATCACATAGCATGATGGATCCATAGTAATTAAAATGTGATATTTGGGATATTGTTATGTTAGACTTTGTTTGTTCTTTGCTAAACATAGGGCATGTTAACTTTATGAAAATATTTGCCTAAAAAACTTTATGAAACTATTTTTTTTTTTTGGTTTTGTTTTCTAGAATAGATGTTTATCTTCATCTTAATTTGGTGATAATAAGATGAGATACTTTTGAAGTGAGTCATTGTCATAGAGAAAAGATAAAATGCTAGTTAGGGATGATGCATTTTCGAAAAATAGTAAAAATAGATTTTTCGACATCTTCATAGTTTTCAGTTTGCAAGACAATTTATCATTTCAAGAGTCTCTTTGTCCATTGATAACAAGTAAAACTAACAAGTTTTAGAAAATAAAAATAGAAAATGCTTTCATAGAATAAACGAGACCTTATTTCACATCTCTAACTTTTCATCAACCTCCTCTCGAACTCCAACTAAGAATATATCATCCACAAAAATTTTGCAAGGTAGTACAATTATTGAAATAGAACTAAGATAAAGGTATTTTTTATTTTATTTTACCAAGATAAAGAGATAAAGGTGACTCTTGAAAAATGTTGTAGTCTTGTTAGATACTGAAAAATCCAAGTATTCATGCTTGTTGTTACTCCTTCATAGTGATATTATTTTAGCATATCATTTTACATAAAAAGATCGTTGTTGTCATTATTAGGTCAACTTCAGTTGTTGCATTGGCCTTAAATGTACGGCGTTTAGGAGCATTTCACTAACATGCCTCATTTGAATACAATAAGAAGCAAGTAAACTTTAAGATTATGGGCAACTGCACAATGAATGTAGTTTCTAGAGATCAAGAAGAAGATAGATATCAGACAGAATATGATACAAATATTTTTGACATGAAAAAACCTTAGGCTAGTAACTTCAATATCATAACAAGAGTTGAAATTACAATTAAATTTGTCTCATTAAACAACTTCTTCAATCTCATCCAAAGCATAGTTATTTGTCGATACATTGGCGTAGTTCACTTTCTGGAATCGAACCACGACAGGGTAGCGAGTCTTGGGGTCCTGCACAACAAAGAGAAATCAGTTAAACAAGAGCTGAGTTACCAATGGATTATGAGGAAAAAACTTAAAGGTTTGGTTGAAATTTGAGTTTGAGGTCACTCACTTGATCAACAGCAACAACTGATCCAGTGCCTTTGTACCAGTAGGATTCCTTCCTAAGAATCTTCACCTGTTGAGTGCAAAGAAATATCATAACCTATACTTGTTGCTAGAGAGCTAGTTCAATATAATTTTCACCCTCGTCAATTTAGACCGGTTATGAGACTAATCACCAATTTCACCGTGTAGACTAGCTAAAGATAGTTGAAATAGGTAATTTTTTTTAAGAAGCTAAACTAGTCCACCTAAATTGGCACTACGGAGATTCGAAACTGGACCTTGAGGAGGAGCACACTCTCAGGTCTCCAGTCAATATCACCGGGCCAACCCAAGTGAGTTTTAGTTGAAATAGGTTATGCATCTTAATGTTTCCAAAAACACTCGAATATATCTTTTCATGAAGATCTATGAATCCACGAAGTCATAAGTAGTATCATTTTATAAATGAAGAATCATAAATTAATTTGATTTGAAAAGCTTTGATACACCATAAGTAAATTCAAACTAAACCAATGTATAATTGCAACAAGAAACTGCTTTGATACAAAATTTTAAATATATAATTCTATATTGTCTATCTTAATATGATAATGAAATTAATTACCTTAGAACCTCTCTTGGGGCCAATTGGTGGTGGCTTGGGTTTAGGAGTAGGAGCTGCATCAGCAGCTGGAGCAGTGGGGGCTTCAGGTGCAGCCGGGGCAGCCTCATCGGTTGCCCTGACAACAAGTCTAGAAGAAGAACCAATATTGTTGGATTTTAAAGGAAACATCAACATGGTACTCCTTGAAGAAACTGAAGAGGCTGTGCTGTTTCCAGCAACATTAAGTGACAACAAAAATCCAGTAGCTGCTGATGCCATGCTGCTGCTAGCCATGACTCTCTCTATCTGTGTGTGTCTCTCTTTTGGTAATCTTAATGTGGCAAAAGGACAAGATTAGTTTGAGGTATGAGAGGGTTTGAGTGAGTGAAGTGTGTTAGTTTGGTTGTTTATTTTGGAGGAGAATCATCTCATCCTCAGAAACTTTGGTGTCAATCGTTTCCTCCACTTGGGTGATGACACTTGTGCACCATATCCCAATCCATTGGATAATGTTGTCACTACTCACAACTCATTCGTTTTACTATTGAGAAAAAAAAACCAAAATACATGATGCGGTTGGAGTTAGTATTGCTTGGGGACATGTTTTTCGTTACACTGTTTAAACACATATACATCAAAATCAAAATGTATTTTACTTAATTCTTTAAAAACTAAATATTATTCAATTATTTTCTCTTTCCATTTTTTTTCATTATTGTGTGTTTTTAAAATTGATGTGTTGAGTATATGTTCAAGTAAGTATTTTCATGTTTATAACGAGTTAGTTATTAACCTTAAGTCATAAAATACCTCCACTATTATCATTTTAATCAAACTCATTTTCTTTTTTTACAAAATTTTAATCAAACTCATTAAAATGTGTTTGCGTGAACATTAATGTTAAATTGGTATGGCCAATTCATCGCTCTCATAACTATTTTTCATAGCACAACCTCAAATCAACAGTATTTAGGCATATACATGAATGATAAAATTTAAAAGAGAAATAATTTAGTCACTTCATTTAATATCATTTTTCTTTTAAATTTTATCAATCATGTATGTGTGCCCAAATAAATTTTATTTGAGGTTGCGCCTATGCTAGACTTGTTGTGTTCATAGATGTATTATTAAGTCTTGATTTGAAACAAAATTGATCAATTAATTAATTGAATTATAACGTTTTGATAAAATATATATCTATAAAATTAGGTTTAATTTTGATTAAATTGCCCCGACCTAACATTTTTATTTATATAACAAAAGTTGATATATTTAAAAAGAAGAGAAGATCACGAGAGGCTTTGACATCTCGATCATTAAAAGTGTGAGGTTTTGTCATCTCCAACATTTCTTCATCTTTACTCGTTTTTAATTCTTCCATATTCATATTCGTCGACTCTATTATTTTCCTGTTCTTGGTGGCACATACAAAAGGTTCCCACGTTTTCAAGGGTTACCCAATTTTGGTATAGCTTATTCCTCCCGGGGAAAAAAACAATCTAAATCATCAATGATGACTTTCTTTAGATCAGCTTTCAAGGCAAATGAATCAAATGAAGCCTGTGTGTAAGTGTTAAATCAAGGAGCTGGATCCCCTGCTCTAACTCCTTCATCTTGGCCGTAGAACAATGATCCAACAATTCAGATTTTTTTTTCTACTATTTTTCATTCAGTTTGATCTCAGTCGCTACTCTTTGATAAGATGGTTCACATGCTTTAAAATCAATTCGTTCAAACCCTAGTTTGGTCTCACTCGAACGTATCTCAAGACTTTTTTTTGTCAAGTGGTTAGACTCATACACTATACATTTGGAGAAGTGGAGAATTCGGAGTTCGACCTCTAACCCCTACAATCAAATTTTCACAGAAGCTGAGTTGCATTTACATATAGATCTCTAAGACTTCTATTTCTTGCTTTTATGGACTCATAAGTGCTTTTACGGCCTCACAAGTTGTGTTTTTGCGAAATTTAAAATAGAGGACCTATATTGATTTCATCCTATAAAAGAACAAAATTCTAGCGACCTATATTACAACAAAGTAGAGAACATGGATACATGCATGCAACGCCAATCTTTGAGTCTGATCATCAGGTAGGTTATTCATCTTCTCCAATTCCATTGCTTGTTCAGTATTCCATTGTTCCCCATCTCCATTCATTCCAAATCACTCTTTTATATTAACTACCTTAACTAAACCAACATTTTCAATCTCAGCATGCCCTTTAACTGTTTGTTGAAATGTTTCTTCGCAATGTTTAACTTCTCGTGCATTTTGTGCTTATTTCTGGGAAGTATGATTGTACTGATGCAATTTTTGGTGTAAGTACACATGAATTCACTTTCTAAGTTTGATAAATGAAAATGAGTTATATTATAAATCAATTTGGGAACTAAATGTATGCTGCATTATAGAATGTTGGTTATACGCGATGAGCATCTCTAACCTTGCAAGTTGGTTTTGTAAAGTTGAGTTAGACCCAACTTAAATTTTGAGATAGAATACAAAATTTAGCTTACTTTAGCTGTTGAAGGCAAAATTAAAGTGCTATGTTCTATGATAAGTAGAAAATAAATTGCTTAAAGTAGTTCATATTTGAGGGGTGAAGAATGTAGGACTTCCCACTTTTGAAATCTCACACAAAACCATAACAACATCTTTGTAAGTTTTCATTCTCTTTGATGAATTCAAATTTTTACTGTAAGGAAAGAAGAGATCCAATGCATAAAATACAGTGAGGTTATTGCAGCTAACAGCTGGGCCTCCTTTCTTTATCAAAATTAAAGGGAAAGGTTCAAATTTCAAACAGGAAACCTCTTAGCTTTGATAGAAGCCCCAATTTCAATAAATATGACAATAGAGATTCCACAAAGTTTTAGGTTGCTATCGAGGTCTAACACAATGCTATCCTTTTATCCGGGTTTGGGACTGGCTATGTGTAGCAAGGTTAACATTCGCACAATCATCTTTTGGGTTTGCACATATTATATGTTTGTTAAACTTAACAGTTGTCATAGTAGCTTCTCTCCTGTCTGTACTATCTTGTCTAATGAATGGGATGTGCCACTTTTGGAAATAGTAAGAGCATTTTGCGTTTTATGTGTTTGCATTTAATTATGTCACTGCTTATAGTTATAGTTTTAAGACAAGAATATTCTTTGGGGACAAAGGTTACATGTCGACTAACCTTGTAGGTTTTTACACAGATTGTTGACATTGTTTTCGATGAAAAGGCTGCTTGGAGACATTTTCCACGAGAAGCATCTAAATTCACTACTTCAAAGTTGAAATCATTGGATTATTTGCTTTCATTAACGTAGAAAGTTTGTAACAAGTTCCAACATCTTTTTGATGGGCATCACCTAGAGGAGTTGTTCATATTCATCTTAGTTACGAGTAGAGCTAAACGATATTGATGCTTGGAAAGGTTGTTTGTTACAGTCATGAGTGTGTGTTCTATTTAAACTCTTGTAACATTGCAAATAGAAGACCTAAAAGCCAATTGGGTTAATATACACACCCGAATTTATGGCTTTGTATAAACCAATATCTTGTATATTTGATGCAAATAATGTGTTGCCAGTGCCGGACTTTGGAGATTGCAAGGAGCTCAACGAAGTCGAGTCTCTAGAAACTCCGGGCCTCAAAAAAATTAAGTATAATACCCACCCTCCACTTAAATTAAAAAATTACATGTTACTTCTTTTTCTTTCTTCGGTACACGTACGAGTTTTTTCTAGACTCTCGTTCTACTTTCTGGACATAAATTTGATGTTATCAAACCACCATCAATTTGTATAGTCAGTCAATTTGAAAAGCTATTTCATTGAAAGAACCACACCAATCATTTCTTTTTCGCATAAACCATTTGTTTACCCTTTCCCACGACGTAAGAGTGACATTCCAAACAACACCGTTAGGTAAATTTCACTTTTCTTTCACTTAATTTTATTTTATTTTGTTTCATGTTTAGAAGTTCTTCCGATTCTGATTTTTTAATGAAGCTTAGCTACACACAAAAAAAATTGTGTTTTTATTTTACTGGGGCCTATTTTAAAAAGAGAGTCGAGCCTCCTATTTCATAGGAACGGCCTGACGATTCCCTCGTTACACGTTGGATTCCTGCATTTTTTTATGATGTCGCAAAAGGAACAAGGATTTGAAGACTAGAAGCTTTAAAATCAGTATAAATTACTAAATTTTAAATACGAATTCATATAAATTTTTGTCATAAAAAAATAAATATAAATTTTATTATAAATTAAGAATGTCCTTTGTATAATTGTATATGTTAATTGAACCACTAATTTCACTAAACACTTCAATTAGATTATTAACTATAAGCTCTATGTCAACAACCATCAGGCATATGTTATCAGTTATCCGCTCAAACAACTAAGGATCTGTTTAGATTTAACTTATTTTTAAACTTATGGAAAACAAGTTATAGAAATAAACAAGTATTTATGTATTATTTATAAGTTTGTCAATCTAGTTTACGGAAAGAAAAAAAAGACAGATATAAAATTCGTTAATTAGAAATTATAAATTAATATAAAATTTTATTTATCTTCTTAAACTCAAAAATAAATCAATAATAGTTGACACTTTTAGTTTAAGTGTTACATCAAGTTCTTTTAGTTTCTCCACAAGGTTAAAATAAATAAATAAAAATGTGGAACCTTTATTTTCAAGAGGAGCATGAAAACTTAAGGTCTATACTTTGGGAACCAATTATTGGAAAAAGATTCAGGATTTCCCCTCCGGTGTCCCTTATGGTGAATCAGGAAAATTTGTTAGTGGAACTATTAATTGGTTGGCTGTTAACGATTCTTATACTTCATGGACCATTGTTTCTCTTGGGTTGGAAAAAGAAACTTATCAAGTTCTGTTGCAGCCAGATTATGGAGCGGTAACTGTGGTTACTAAAACCTTAGGGGTGTTGAGGGATTGCTTGTGTATTCTTGCTCATATTGATACTTTTTCAGATGTTTGGTTTATGAAGGAATATGGAAATAAAGATTCTTGGACTAAATTGTTCCGTGTTCCTTGCATGGGAGATGTTGGGTCGTGTTCTTATACCAAGGCACTTTATATTACTGAGGATGACCAGGTACTGCTCCAGTATCAAGCTAAGTTGATTGTTTACAATTCTAGAGATGGTACTTTTAAAACTCATGATACCCAAAACCTCAATGGGTGGTTGCCCCCTGAAGTCTACCAGGAAAGTTTGATATCACCTTGTTCTTAATAGTATAATGTATGTATTAAATAATGTAGATAATATGTTATGGCATTGGTTCGTGATTTTTATAAAGAACCCTTCCATTGGATTCTTTAACTCCTTCACTGCAACTTGTATTCATGTATTTTAATAGTCCATGGAAAATGTTGCTTGAAAAATTGTTTTGTTTAGTTATAATTTATTCAGTAGTTGGAGTTATCTGCTGGTTCTTTAATTGTGCACTTCATTATATGGTTAGTGGTTTGTATTTTTTTTTCTTTCAGATTGGAATTATGTTCTATGCCGTTTGGCTGTCACGTGATTCTATGTTAAAATGATTGATGACTGCTACATAAATTTTATGGTGTACGCTGCAAAACTGTGTTGCTGGGTTGTCTGATGACAGGTGAAGTTTCTTTGTCTATAGTTAGAGTTAGAGTGACATATTTCTACCAAAAGCAAAGAATTACGATTCTAGACTATTCTGCATCATTTCTCCAGTCCACCATCCCAACTGTAGTATGTTTCCTCTCTTTCTCCCTCACTGAATATTTTCTTATATTTGTTTATTATTTTATCATTGTTTACTATGCGCTTTTGGATTTCATTGTTTCATGGCGCTTTTGTTCCAAATTTGAACTGTATTTTATGAAGTACTAGGTTCAATAGCCATTAGCCAACACTGTCATGGAACTTTTTAGTGCTGTAATTTTATTCAAATGAATATATATATTAATTCACATATATATCGTTGAAAATAGGAACTAGGTTTATGGCTTTTGAAAATTGCGTCGACTGCTTGAAATTAGTGGTAGAGTATTTGCTTGATTTTTTTGTTGTTGTTGAGTTCTGTTAGCTCAATTCCTTACATCTTTGGGCAATTTAAGTTTGTTGAGGTTAAACCTATAGAGTTGCCTCATTCTATCTGCAAATGGTTGCTCATAGACGAAAATGTTTCTTTGGTCCTTGTTCTCTCTTTTCCATTCTATTTTCAGCCTTCTCTCTACTCAAACAAATTAATTTCCATGTGTTCAATACAATAGTTATACCGTTTTCTTAGCTGTGAATACTAAATGTTTTGGATACCAATAAGACCTGAATGTTATGTGATATATGTTATGTGCTGAGTTGGGACCACTGCTTGAAAACATGTTTCATGGGATTTTCTTTGAGAAAAATTTGGATGCTATTTCTTTAAGATTGGATACATGTTTAGCTTTATGTTTGGTAAAAACTTGGCTATATTCAGTTTGAAATACTCCTCGTTATTATACCCATATTCTTGGTGGATCATACTCATATGCTTGTTTCCTTAAGTTGTTTTCTATGAAATGTGTTCTTTTTTTATACTATTTTTTCGCCACTACTACTAAGCTCTTGTTCTACCTCTTCCCATGACCAATGTTGCGTCAAGTGCATTGAGTGAGCTTGTTTTCCCTCTACAAAGTGTGTTTTGACATGCAGTGTAGCATTTTTTTGACTTGTATCACCTTCTAATATTACTCTCCAAGTGTGTAATGCATGCTACCTCATTAGTTATTAAGCATGCTCTGCTGGGAGCAAATTTAATAAGTGTCACAATCTGACAGATACCGCTCTGTCAAACATGACAAACAACTTCTCATCTTGTGAAACTTTCATAAGCTAAATCTTATCATTTCTATTACTTCTTCCAGCATTTTAGCAAATTTAAATGAAAATGATAATTCAAGTCCATATTATAAAAATTGTCTTATAGCATGTTTGGATCAGCGTTGGCATCCCAAATTTCACTTCCCAATGCATGTTAGACGTGATATTTATGAAGCTACAATATGTAGCTTTTGCTCTACCGTGCTAATTCACCGCAGTTTTGAAAAAATAAACGTGTATCCAAACACTGTCTTAGAAGTCAAGGAATGGATTTTCTTCTTCCTTCTATTTAGGGAGGATTGGAGGAGGTAGTAGCTTTAGAAACTCTTATTTTCTGTAGCCACTAGAGATCATACAAATGGTAAAATGCAATAGGATTTGGCATCCAAAGTGAGGGTCTTTAGAGAAGCCATTTTGGGTCCACATCACTACATTCTAATTTGATTTCAACCTCTTCCCCTCCAATGCTTCATCTTCAAACAAAAGGGAGTTTAAGCAGTTATCTTTATTGTGATTTTCTACTGATTGCAACAATTGATGTCAGACCTTGTTTTACATTCTGATTCATTTTTCCTTGTCTAAATGCGATTACAGTATGCAGTGACCAAACTAAAGTGCCTCTTCGGTACAGCGTTTGCAAAATGGAGTTTGATGAAAATCACAGCAAAAGCTAGTATTTGGAGCTTCTTTAAATCACGGCTAAAACGCATTTGAAAGCGTGCAAACGTGCTTTTGTGTGTTGCAAACAGGAAACCAACACCCATAAACATAATTTTTGTAGTTTCTCATCCTGCCATACTTTCATATATTAAAACTTATAATTTATGGTACTTACAACATTTCAGCATCCCTCGAAAAAATAAAATAAATAACATTTAAGCAAATTTAAATGAAAATGGTACTAATCAAGTCCATATTATAATTATCTTAGAAATCAAGAAGTGTAGTTTCATATGCTTTCTTTTTCAGGTTCTGGATCATTAATAAGTGGTCCACCGTGTAAAGCACCTTCTTTTGCTTTGGGAGCTTAATCTTCCACAAGAATTTAGGCTAATTGTTCAATTAAGAGAACTTCAAATAACAACACAGGAAGAATAAAAAACTCTTAATAGAGTCCTTCTATGAGATTTGTTATGATTAAAAAAGTATATAACAATTCCATACTAAACTATTATGTATTTTTGTGGGTTTAGAACAGTTTTTATAGTGGAATATTCGCATTAACATTTTACATGACACCTGTGATGTTTTTATAAGCCATTATGATAAACAAAGTTTATCTCAATGCATAATCACTTGAAATAGCAAAGTTTATGTCATGTCATCAATATAAAAAATTAAACTACTGCTTGATAAACTTTAAAATATCGAATTATAAACTACAACACAACAATTTGTTACTAGGTACAAATTTACTAATTAGCCGGTGGCGGACAGGGGCTAATTTCATGGATAAAAATATTTGAAGGGACCAATAGCCTAAAGAAAATTTTAGGAGGAATAAAATCAAATGTTGATATATTTAAGGGGACCATTTACTTATCTAACCCATTTTATTTTTGTATTTGATTACTAAACGAGTTCTCAGCTAATGTAATGGGAGCATATTATATTAAAAAAATTATGTAGCAATGTTCTGTACTTGTGTTTTGCTATATTAGATATATTGTTCGTAGTAATTTCTGGTTTGGATAATAAGTGGAATATAACAAAAAAAGAAATTAATCAAGCATCATGCTGCAAGCCGTATTATTATAATCTTTCAAAATTGACACAGGTAACAATTGCTTGCTTCGGTTGAAGTTTAAAAGGTAGTTTTTTTAAAGTGGCTTCTAAGATGAATGTTCAATTAAGTTCCTCACCGGTAGATTTATTGAAAAACAAATGGAGAACACTTGTACATTTTCACACACAACTTTTCCCCTTTTTCTTTTGTGACAATGGGTTCCTCTTCGTCATCACGGAGAGTCTAATCTAGTTTCTTTATTTGATTAAAAATCTGGTGACAATGGAGAAGGCTTAAAGATATTCAAAATCATCTCATTGCTCATCCTTTGCACATTGTAAGCAATTTCATGATACTTTTTATTCCATGACAAAGGTTCTATCCAAGCAATTTCTCATTCTAATAAATAGGAGAGACTTATTTCAAACTATTATCAGTATTGCCACATGAACAATTCAAGATTTTCTGTACCTTTGTCTCGCTTACAATTGGGATAACCTTGGCGCAACTGGTAAAGTTGTTGTCAAGTAACTATAAGGTCACGGGTTCAAGTCCTAGAAACAGCCTCTTATGTAAAAATAGGGTAAAGCTGCGTACAATACACCAAATGATGGGACCCCTTCCCGGACCCTGTGTGTGCAAGAGCTTCAGTGCACCGGGTTGCCCTTTTTTTGTCTCTCTTACAATCAAAAGGTTAAAAAAATGGCTGTGTACGGGGTTAAAGATTTGATCAAAGACATAATAAAAGAGAATGAACATAAACTCTAAACTTTGTATTATATAAGGCAGCTTGAAATCCTAACGAAAATAAATTGAAACAGCTCATGAATATATCATAAATTAGTTATGTTAACACATAAACAAATATGTATGATATGATATATGCATAAGAATTTCCTCCAAATCTTACTAAAGCATCCCCAATGCTATTTGGAGAACAGAATTACTGTCGAGTGTAATTGAGAAAACATGGTCTTGCACTATTGGTTTGGCACAAATTATGCAGTAAAATAATATTGCATGCCTAAATAATGCATGCAAAAGAGGTATAATAAATGTTGGAAGCAAGCTTCATTTATATTAGCAGCATTCAAAATTCACCCCCAAAAAAAATACGGTATAGCAATACAAAATCCTAAATACGGTATAGCAATACAAAATCATTATTGCATGACATGGCCAGTTTGGCTGAATGAAATCAATGCCACACGGTTATCTGGCTTCGAGAATATGTGATCCAATGCTAGAATACCAGTAGCAGGAAAAAAAATCAACAATGATCCATGCCTTTTTTTTCTTTCCCCTTAACATGCACATACATCCATTTGAACACGGAGAAAAGCGGAAGTTACCAAATCTTAAAACAATACAAGTGTGTCCTCCATACAATGCCAATAGGCAAATAATGACGCCTTGCACTTTTTCAGTAACCTTGATTCAAAAGGAAAGACCAAGAGCTATAGCAACCCAGGCATATAGAGGGTACCTATGCAACCTTTCTGTATGGACACCATGTTAAGAACTACCTTCATACTATTCCAGTGAGATCTAATTAGCTCGGAACAAAAATGTCATGTCAAACTGCAACGTATCCAACTCACAGCTTACTAATATTTTTTATTTTTTTTGTATAAGCTCATTCGTGTCTCCATCATGTACTGTTGTTGTAATTTGAAGACCGCAATTATAGAAAAATATGAGATCAACTACTTTGTTTGCCACTTAAAGCTGTTTCTTCTTCCTCAGCATCCAATTCTTGTTCCACACCTTTGACCTGTAAATGCAGCAAGCAACATTGGAAGATTGTTTCTCAATATGACACAGTTGAACAATTCATATAAATTGGAACTCAGCCTTTTAATGCTGCTTTAAATAAAAACACAATAATCAATACAGCTTTCTCTATACTTTCTAATATGCACAGTGACAATTCATCATTATTTCTCTATACTTTATAATATGTCTACGAGTTTTTGGAATATTAGGTGGAGAGGGGAAGTCTCGCTTCGGACTAAATATCCTAGACTTTTTTCAATTTCGAATCAACAAGAGGCGAAGGTAGGAGAGGTGAGGAGGTTGGAGGGAAATACAACGGTGTGGAATCTAGTTTGGAGAAGACCGTTTTTTGCGTGGGAGGAGCAACTTTATTTGAATCTTTTGGAGGACTTGGATGGGGTTGAGTGGTCTCTAGACTTTTTTCAATTTCGAATCAACAAGAGGCGAAGGTAGGAGAGGTGAGGAGGTTGGAGGGAAATACAACGGTGTGGAATCTAGTTTGGAGAATACCGTTTTTTGCGTGGGAGGAGCAACTTTATTTGAATCTTTTGGAGGACTTGGATGGGGTTGAGTGGTCTCTAGAGGAGGATGTGTGGAAGTGGAGTTTGGAGGAGGGTTTTTTTTTACTCAGTTAAGTCTTACACAAAGTTGGAAGGGTTGTTTTTGCGGGAGAACCGTTGGAGTGAGGGGGAGAGAGGGGTGTTTAGTAAGGTGTGGAAGAGCCCGGTACCTACAAAGGTGGTAGCTTTTTCTTGGAAGATCTTACTTAATCGTATTCCAACTAGACAAATCTTGCTTTTGGAAACATTCTTCCTCCGGATGTTCCTATATTGTGTGTTTATTGTGGGAGGGCAGTTGAATCGTCCAATCATCTTTTTTTGCATTGCGAGGTGGCTCATAGTGTGTGTTGAGGTTGATGGGGTGGTTTGAGTGCTTTTTTGTGACTCCGGCAAACTTGTTTACTCATTGGGAATGTTGGGATGTCGGTGCTAGTAATAAGAGAGTTCGTAAAGGGTTGAGGCTTATTTGGCACACCACTATTTAGGTTTTGTGGACAACTAGGAACAACATAATTTTCAATAATTGGAATGGGGGTTTGGAGGATATAGTGGAAGAGATCAAGGTGGTGTCTTGACGTTGGATGTTGGAGTGTATCTATGTTCCGTCGGTTTTATTTTACGAATGGTGTTGGAATCCTAAGTGGTGCTTAGAGAGGCGTAGGGTGTGACGAGTGTGCTGTTGGTGGTCTGGTTTCTGCAGGCGCGGTTCTCTGTTTTTTCTGCTAGATGGCAGACTTGTTTTGACAGGTTGGGTGGCAGCAGTGCTGCGGTCTGGTTTTTGATCCTGTTCGGGTGCTGCTTGTTTTTGGATGCGCAGGTTTGCTCTCTGTGGGGTGTTGGCTGTGTTGACATCAGGCCGAACAGCTTTGTTGTGCTGCTGTTGTTGCCGGTTGCTGATGTTTTTGGTGTGTTGCTTAGAGGCTTGGTTATTGGTGTTGGCTTTGTTTTCTTGGCAGTTTTGGTGCCTGTTTTATGTATTGGATTGTGTTTTTTAGGGGTTTTTTTATCGAGTTTATCTTGGTGGAGAGGTGCCATCAGTTATAAGGCCCTCCTTTGTTGTACTATTTTTCCTCCTTTGCGGGTAAAGTGCTCCTTGCGCTAGCCTAGCTTAATAAAATTTGCCGTTTCAAAAAAAAAAAAAAATCTAAATTCGACAACTTGCATGCAACCAAATCCTGTAAGACAAATAGAAAATCTAATTCAATGGAGAACAACTAGCAAATCTTATAAGCTAATTGGTCTCCAAGTTTATCCTTGTAATATGCCGTCAAAATCAACATAAGAATGCCATAGGAAAGGTACAAATGCTTCATTACAGAAGGACGATAAGTTGAGGATTTAAATCAATTCAATCACCATAAATATAAAATGGAAACAACAAATGGATCAGTTTCATCACAAATTATAATGCAAACTTGTTACCTCAGGTACATAATGCATTAGCATATTCTCAATGCCTGATTTCAGAGTCACCGAAGAACTTGGGCAGCCACTACACGCTCCTTGCATTTTAAGTTTGACGATCCCCGTATCTCTAGAGAAAACCAACATATAAAAACCAAGTAAAAGAGGAATTCTATAATGTACAACATTAGCATTGTCTTGGAAATTTGCTCATTTAATTTGGTTAATTTCACTTTTAGTATGATTTGTTAGCATGTTGTTATATGAGATATCATCAATTATTTAATAACAGAGATCCTAAAATAATGAGATAAAGTTCAACCCAACTAGGAAAATGGAACTTTGGAACTTCTATTTTGTGAAGAGTATAGATTATTCACTGAGGTTAAGTGCATGAAACATTGAAACCCAAATACCAAGAGGGAACTTACGGATCAAAACCACAATACACAATGTCCCCACCATCATCCTGTACAGTTGGTCGGATACGAGTCTCCAAAAGTTCCTTGATCATCGCAACTGTTTCAGAATCATCCTGTATGCAAACAGGTAAGCGTACCATTTAGTTTTGAGATCTTCAAGGTGGCATAACCTAGCATTTGGATCTCTAAAAGTCTAAAAAAATGCTAAGGAGAAACCGATGGAAAAATATTTAGACTTGGGAGATACAAAAGAATGCCAACTGTGTTTGAGTCGAGGCAGGGGCGGAAGGACATACTAAGTAGCAGGGGCTCCAGCCCCTCCAGATTTTTTTGTTAAAATGAAAGAACTTTTACACATAATATAATTAGTTGGATAAATTCTAATTGATACAGCTATCAGTTAGCTAGCCACCAATTGTCGAATCCTGGTTCCGCCCCTAAATTGAGGTCAGGACTTTTATCAAGTATCGATACATTGACAAAAATAATAATTTTATGAAATTTAAGTAAAAGGCCAAATTCCTTTAAATAAAATTATAACTATATCAGCATAGGAATGAGAAAAACTTACGTCGTGAATTGCTGTGTCTTTAGAAGCGGCAGCTTCAGAGTCTAGAAAGAGTGGTTCACCTGAAGAGTAGAAATCCATAATAGCAGCAAATATTTCAGGCTTAAGGAATTCCCAAGATGCATCTTCCGATTTGGTAACAGTGACAAAATCGGATCCAAAGAAAACACGAGTAATTCCTGCAACAATTAAAAAAAAACAATCAAAAAACAAGCAAAAATAAAAGAAATGAATGAAGTGGAGAGAGGGGGGGGCAGTACCATCAATAGCAAAAATTGATTTAGCGAGAGGAGAATTCATGGCGGAACGAGGATTAGGGAAATCAGCGCTACCAACATCCATGACAGGTTTACCAGGATGAAACATAAGAGACTCTGGATTTGGAGTGGACTGTGTTTGGATAAACATACTCCTCCTTTGCCTGGTGGAAAATGGAGATGGAAATGGTGAGGCGGAGGAAGAGAAAAAAGCATCGTGGCTGTAGTTGCAAGGTTGAAACGATGGTGTTGCACCCAGACAGCGAAAACAATTTGTATTTAGATCATTGTGATTAGTCTCTGATTTGAAGGAATTGAAGAGTCCTAGTCGTAATCGTTTTCCTAATCGGAAAACAGTACGCCTCACCACCGTCATCCTTCACAGTTCGGTCTTCTTCTATTTTGGTGATTGTTTTTGCTATGTCCTCCTGCTCCAAACCCTCAAGCTTCCTTCATCCACCCAAAACAACACTGTTATTGTTACAAAAAAAAACATGTAAATTTGACCCTTTTTATTTTATTTTTGGGTTTATTGTAATAAAGCAAAAGTACAAAGACAAATATGATATGGGAAACAATTAAACATATTGTTACTATAGGTACGATAGCATGTTGTTTTGCCTGGGTTTAATTTCTTTCTTACTATATAATATTTCTACGCATATCTGTTTCAAAGTTCCCACTATTGAAACAACAACAGTCAAGACTTATCTTATCCCAGTAAGTGGATTCTGCTACATGAATCAAACATCGCCATAGTGCACAATCAAAAACCATATTTTTATCCAACTCGTTAATATTTAGATCCTTCTTGATTGTTTCTCTTATAGTTTTACTATGTCTTCTTCTACATCTAGTGATTTGACTGCCCTCCATCTAATCTATTCTCTTTACTACATAATCCACATAACCACCTAAGTCTAGTTTCTACCACTATCGAAACAATAGTTTTAAATTGTGGACAAATTGAAATATACAAATTTTACAGCCACATTTTTCAACACTTTATCATTGCCATAAATCAGAGAAAAACTACAGAAACTTGAACATTATGCTACAAACAAAAGAGTTTGGCTAAGTCGGCGCAAAATTAGAGAAAACTAATGTTACCTTGGAAAAATGAATCCGAAGATTTAGGAATCACAGGAATTTTCGAAGGAATTAGGGTTCTTCGATGCGGATTGTAACAGTAGCACACAATTTGAAATATTATTAACATAAAAATCCTACCTTTGAAGTTGCTAAGAAAAAGCTTTGCGAACGAATCAATAGAGAAACAAAAAAATCAAATTCGGGATAAGAAGAAGAAAAAGAAGAAAAACACGGGAAAATAAAAAAGAAACAAAGCTATGAATTAATCAAGGGATATTAATCATTTGGTCTCGGAAACGAGTAGTCACTTTAGTCTTGAATGCAGAGAAATTGTAAAATAATAATGTAGACTTTGCTGCTAAATCGACTAACAGAGTCTGCATGCATTTAGAGACTAAATTGACTAACAGAGTCTAATTCACTATTTTGCAATTTATCTGAAATTCAGGGACTAAAGTGACAACTCGTTTCTTATTCAGAGACTAAAGTGACTAATCTCCCATTAATTAACTAAAGCCTAAATGTGTTTATATCCCTATTAAATTGAAACCTTCAAAGTTTAGTCACATTTAATTTTAATAGTTTTTTTAATTTCTATAATAAAAAAAAATATGCACTCAATTTTCCGCTAAATCTAAATTTGTTTAATTATGTTTAAACAAATGTCTCAAAATTTATAGACATGTTAAGAACATTACTAAAAGTTTCTCCGTATATAAAAAAAATCTCAAAATTGGATTTCTATGTCCATATTTTTGTTAATTTTATCTTTAACTTTTTTCGTTTAAAATAGTTCATATTAAATTCATTTCATGTTAAAAAATTCTAAATTTTGGTAAATGAACTTTTTATAGTGTTCTAAACTTGTCTCATAAAAATTGTTAAAAAATTTAAGAATTTGAGGATAATTATACAAAATTTGTTTTAGTAGGGACTATAAATTATAAGTGAATTTATTTTGTAGGGAATAAAAAAGCTATTAAAATTAAGTAAGTACTAATTTTAAAGCTTCCTGATTTTATAGGGACAAAAAATATATTTAACCCATTAAATAAGAGAAATGATATTTGTATAACCACTTTTTGACAACCCTTTAAACAACCCTCTCTCTCATACTCACATGTACTTTTTATTCTCTCTCTTCTTCTTTCTCTCTCCATTGTTTTTGTCCAATCATAAGAGGAGAAAATTGGTTGTCATCAAAGTTGTCTAATTTTAGTTGTACAAATATCACTCCTTTTAAATAATCAACAGAAGGGAGGAAAAAGAATGGTGAAGACTTTAGCAAGTAAGGGTGCATTTGTTTCAAGTTACTCGCAATAAAATAATAAAAATATATTTAATTATGTTTATTACAAGTTTATCGAATTTTATTTCTATTTATAAATTGTTTTTGGATAAAAAAAAATCTCAAAGAAAATGGTGGGAATAAATTCTAATGAAGATGAGAATAAATTCATGTGTAAATACATATTATAATCTCTATTTTTAAGGTTAATGTTATAATGTTAACCAAACATTTTTTTTTCTAAATACCTGTATAAAATTCACATATTTATATTCCAAAGAATAAATTTGGTAAGTTTAAAACAAACACACCCTAAAACTTGAGCATAGTTTTAAAAGTTGGCTCGGTCATTGACTAGGCAGAGGTATTGAGTCACTGAACCAAATTAACCCGGATAACTCAATTAGTTGATTTGGTATTAAGATTAAATTTTTATAGGCATTTAACTAGATTTAAACGGATGGAACCGATGACTCTGCCACTTAAAAACTAAAAAAAATGACATGTAATATATATATATATATATATATATATATATATATATATATATATATATATATATATAAAATATTTTTT
>Ga0228710_1000615_pt1 | contig 47071 bp, 28 predicted proteins | sample MedpolnodulmetaG_FD_177995 | JGI IMG/M metagenome (GOLD analysis project Ga0228710, IMG submission 177995) | Root nodule microbial communities from Medicago polymorpha collected in Santa Monica, California, United States - pink nodules | ecosystem: Host-associated > Plants > Roots > Nodule... | reverse complement strand
TTTTTTCTCTATATATATATATATATATATATATATATATATATATATATATATTTTTCTTCAGCTAAGATTTATTTTAATAAAGTTTTTTTCTTAGTAAGGTTTTAATGATACATATTATCGATGGACATCCTAACGAGAGTGTTATGAATAATAAAATTCATGGATGTCCATCATTGATCTTTCATATTCTTATAACTTCAACTCGTAAATGAGTTGTTAGTGGTTTTTTAATTACATTTGATCATTTACTTGTTTATTTGCATCATATATATCATTTACTCTTCTCCATCTGTAATCTTGTATTATAGTATCTTATTTTATTAACAAAATTGTTCAAGTAATACTTACTCTTCCGTCCCATATTAAGTGACACAGTTGACCCTGTCACACATATCAATGAATAATTTTTATCTTTAATATCTTCAATTATCTATTAGCAAAAATAATGAAAATTTGATATTTTGAAAATATATTCATCGAGACAAATCAAACGGCATCTTATATGATACCTTTTATTTTTACATATTAGTAGAAAAATATGGTCAAAGATTGTTAAGTTTATAATCCACATTATGAGATATGTCATCTAATATGGGGCGAGCTATATTTAATTGTACACTCAATGAATCAAATAGTCACCAATGCATTGGAATGAACCGAAGGTAAAACACAGTGGTTCTTGAAATTTGAAAGCATTTATTTTGAGACTTTTTTGATTTGCATTAATGCAGTGCGACCATCGAATTCCAATCTCTCTTTTTAAACGGTCAAATATCACACTTATTTTAAAAGAGCACTGATACACTGACCACTCTAGATGGCAGTACCACTCTTGCGTGGCACATTTAATTAATAATTTTTTTTTGCCAAATCCATGTCACAAAAAAATGAAGTAATGATAAAAAAAAAAAAAACTGTAGCACCTCATTCAGCCCATGCCCTTTCCCTTTCCTCCCAACCTTAGCACCTCGCGTGATTTCACCATCACCGTCGTTGATCTTCGATCCTCCCCTTTCACCCGTCGCTGATTGAAATCCATCGTGTCTCCATTATTCTCCCTTTGTGCTCTCTCTCACCGATGTTCTTCAACTCAGGTATATTCATTCATCTCCCTCTCGTTTGATTTGGTTATTCAATCTGGTAATTTTTGTGTTTGTTCCTCATTTTTGCGGTGATTTTCTATTCTTGTTATTCAGTTTAATTAGAATTAGACTTAAACATTTTTGTGTATATTGAAAATCGATATATATATTTTTTAATTTATATCTAAGATTTTGGCAGTATTGAAGTTAATGAAGGGTTGAATTTGATGTTATGTGTGTTTTATTGATGGATAAAGTTTGTTTAATAGAGGCTATGGACATTCATTGGGTTAGTCTATTAGTAAATTCACAATTTTCATAATTAGTTGATTATGGTGGTCATTGTTTTAACAAAGAGATGTTTTGATTTGTTCATTTATGTTTCTCTGCCAGCCTAAGGATTAATGAAATTGTTTAAGAGAGATTGTTGAAACAACCTATATCATGGGTATTTTACTTGAATTCTTTTCCATGTGAACTGAGATTTGGTAGTAATAAAATGACGAATTTGTTGTCGGAGTCACTTAAGGTTTCATTTTCTTTATTTATGTGTAAATAAGCCAAACACTCTTCATGTAAATAAGCCAAACCTTTAGTTGTTGGAACAACTACCTTAAATCTCTTATTCCAATCAAGTGAATTAGAACATAGATTCTCAACCAATAAACCATGTTCCATATACTCATAAACCAAAAGCCTATGTTTCCCTTCAACACAATATCCCCACATATCAATTAAATTCATATGGTTCAACATACCAATTGCGCGTAATTAAGCTAGAATTTAGCTTCTCCTTGATGAACTTCATTTAAGCATTTAACAGCAGCAACACGATAATCGTTGACTGTACCTTTGTAAAACCCCTCCTCCCTAAACATCTCATGCAAATAAATGACCAAACTACACTAATACCATTTACAAAAATAAAAAGGTAAAACAATGACAATAAAATACTAAACTTATTCAAACATATAACGTGGAACCATAGGATAACATTGAACACACAACTCAGATAAAACTACGTTAATTTGAATAATTTTTTTAAATAGCAGTCCTAGTTATAGAGAAATTGAAATGAAATGACTATAAACTTTTAAAATAATAGATTTTATTCACAAATATTAAAATCAACTTTTGCAGGTTAACTTTTTTTAAATCTTAATCATTAATCATCTTAATAGATACCTATAAACAAGGGGAATGCAAGATCCAACTGAACCCTAAGATTCATCATGTCTCTGTCCCATTTGACCCAAAAATCACATTATTGTAATTAGTAGTGGTCTGAAGAATCGACCTTAAATTTGGGAGTGGTTTAGTGTTGGGTGGAATTCGTGCCCTACTTACTTGTAACCCCTAGTTGTTAGCTCTATTAATGAGGTTAATTTTTCAAAAGTGATTATTCAATTAGATTATTCAAAGAGACTATTCTATTGACTTTATTAATGAGGTATATACTTATAATTTTGTTCAAATTATCCTTCTGGACAACCCTCTCTTATCTTACAAATTATCTGGACTTAAATTAACCCATAGAGCAACAAGTCAATTCAATTATGGGGACGGTTTTAGATCTACAAAATAAACCGATAAATATTTAGTGTTAAGTAAGGGAGAAGTATAATCTGTCCCAACTTGTCCCATGCCCACCCCTTCTATAAACTTTTGATGTCTTCTTTTAAGTTACAAATCAAATATCTTATATGCGTTTGAATATCATTCAAAAAAATTGGTTTAAAGGATGAGAGTATTCAAACACATTTATGCATCCAACAACCTGAAAACATGAACAAGGTAAGACTCCCATACAACTTCAAAAAAAATCATCAAAATTGATAAACACGACAAATCAAAAGATAATCCAAGCTAAGTACAATATCATTTAGCTTCTTTATTAAATTTTCATTTAAACTTTTTTCATTTTTCATTTTTAGAACCAAAATAAAACTTCCAAACAAAACTAGCTACAATATTCTAAAAAAAGACAATAAAAAAACAAGTTATCAAAACTTTTACTTACAAACAATCCAATATGAATACCAACGCACAATTGGTTCTCCAATTCCTCCTAAGTAAGCAATGTACCTGAAAAATCACAATTCCTAGTACCCATTTTTCAAAATCAAACAGTAGTAAACCCTAAACAATAACCAAAATCCATATACCAAAATTTCAAAATAATTTCAAGAAACTAATTCCAATTCATAAACAATAAATAAATCAACAACAATAGTGGTTTTAACTTTTCAGCTTTGAAAGACCGACACTTCTAATCGAAAACGTGTTTGACAATGTCATTGTTTGACACCTTCATTAAATTATCATTTTCTCAAATTATTAGTGGTGTCAAAATGTGGTCTCGGTATCCTTTTTGTGTCGTTGTTTCATAGCCTTTGAGATCTCAGCGGTCATAAAAAAAAAAAAACTAAATTAAAGTGAGAAGCAATGTAACGTAACATACCGTAGCGATTAAATACGCTCTAGTGCGAAGTTGAGAAGTTAAAATTTGGTTTAAGAGTAAACAAGTATGTCTGGGAGAGAGAAAATATTGAGAAACGGTGAAAGACATGTTACATAGTTCGTGTCTTTATATACACAACCAAGATATAAAACTATATTATATTTTACTATACGAAGAATATATACTTTTTGACTATGATAGAGAAAATAATAATTTTTTTTATATGTTTTTAAAAAAAATACTATATAAAATAATATAATCTATTATATAAAGAATACGTACTATTTTGACTAATGTAAAAAAATAAAAAAATAATATATTTTATTATATAAAGAATATATACAATTTTGACTAAAATTTCTTTCAAAAAAAGAATATATCATATTTTGACTAAGATAAAGAAAATAATGAAATACTATATAAAATAATATTTTACCATATTGCTACTATTTTTATATATTACTAATTATAATCAAAATCAAATTAATTTTAATCAAAATTTCATAAAACTACTATTCGTAATTTACACCCATTAACAAAATAAGAAAGTGGACAGTCGGGCACTTCGTGCCAGTCTAAACGCTAGTAATATATAAATATAGTAGTACTTTATATAGTATTTCATTATTTTCTTTGTCTTTATCAAAATATGATATATTCTTTTTTTGAAAGAAATTTTAGTCAAAATAGTATATATTCTTTATATAATAAAATATATTATTTTTTTTATTTTTTTACGTTAGTCAAAATAGTACATATTCTTTATATAATAGAATATATATTTTTATATAGTATTTTATTATTATTATTTTTTGAAACAAATAATTTTTTTTATATTATTTTCTCTATCTTAGTCAAAAAGTATATATTTTTTATATAGTAAAATATAATATAGTTTTATACCTTGGTTGTGTATATAAAGACACGAACTGTGTAACATGTCCTTCACTGTTTCTCAATATTTTCTCTCACAGACAGACTTGTTTACTCTTAAACCAAATTTTAACTTCTCAACTTTGCGCTAGAGCATACTTACTCTCTACAGTACATTACGTTACATTGCTTCTCACTTTAATTTAGTTTTTTTTTTTATGATCGTTGAGATCTTAGAGGTTATGAAACATCGACACAAACAAGATACTGAGACCACACTTTGACACCATTAATAATTTTAGAAAATGATACTTTAATGTAGGTGTCAAACAATCACATTGTCAAACACATTTTTGATTAGAAGTGTCGGTCTATCAAAGCTGAAAAGTTATAACCACTGTTGTTGTTGATTTATTTATTGTTTATGAATTGGAATTAGCTTCTTTAAATTAATTTGAAAATTTGGTATATGGATTTTGGTTATTGTTTAGGGTTTACTACTGTTTGATTTTGAGAAATGGGTACTAGGAATTGTGATTTTTCAGGTACATTGCTTGCTTATGAGGAATTCGAGAACCAAATATGTGTTGTATTCATGTTGGATTGTTTGTAAGTAAAAGTTTTGATAACTTGTTTTTTGATTGTCTTTTTTTTAGAATATTGTTGCTAGTTTTGTTTGGAAGTTTTATTTTGGTTCTAGAAATGAAAAATGAAAAAAGTTTAAATGAAAATTTAATAAAGAAGTTAAATGATATTGTGCTTAGCTTGGATTATATTTTGATTTGTCGTGTTTATCAATTTTGATGATTTTTTTTTAAGTTGTATGGGAGTCTTAACTTGTTCATGTTTTCAGGTTGTTGGATGCATAAATGTGTTTGAACACTATCATACTTTAAGCTAATTTTTTTGGATGAGATTCAAACGCATATAAAATATTTGGTTTGTAACTTACAAGAATATATCAAAAATTTATAGAAGGGGTGGGCATGGGTCAAGTTGGGACAGATTATACTTGTCCCTTAGTTAACACTAAATGTTTATCGGTTTATTATGTAGTTCTAAAGCCGTCCCCATAATTGAATTGACTGGGTTAAATGAAGTCCAGATAATCTATAAGACAAGAGAGTGTCGTCTAGAAGGATAATTTGAACAAAATTATAAGTACATACCTCATTAATAAAGCTAATAGAATAGTCTCTTTGAATAATCTAATTGAATAATCAATTTTAAAAAATTAACCTCATTAATGGAGCCAACAACTAGGGGTGACAAGTGAGTAGAGGACGAATTACACCCAACACTAAATCATCCCCAAATTTTAGGTTAAGTCTTCAACCACCACTAATTACAATAATGTGATTTGTGGGTCAAATGGAACCGAGACATGATGAATCTCAAGGTTCAGTTGGATCTTGCACTCCCCTAGTTTATAAGTATCTACTAAGATGATAAATGATCAAGATTTTAAAAAATTTAACCTACAAAAGTTGATTTTAATATTTGTGAATAAAATCTATTATTTTAAAAGTTTATAGTCATTTTCATTTCAATTTCTCTATAACTAGGACTGCTATTTGAGAAAATTATTCAAATTAACGTAGTTTTATTTGAGTTGTGTGTTTAATATTATCTTACGGTTCCACGTATATATGTTTGAATAAGTTTTGTATTTTATTGCCATTGTTTTGCCTTTTTATTTTTGTAAATGGTATTAGTATAGTCTGTTCATTTATTTGCACGAGATGTTAGCTCCTCGGCCGATCTCTTTGATAAACCCATTTGTTACAGTTTTGAGTTATGAATATGAAAATCTTTGAAACCCTGTTTCTGTGTTTTTTTTTTTTGTATTGATGGTTGGATTCTGACACCTTTCTTGTGTTTTGCATATATGCTTCTAGGTGTTGGTGTGTTGTTTCTGTTTCAGCCGGTGCTTTTACCTTATAGCAGTGATGTAGTTTGATTTGTTTTGCTGCAGAATTTATTGTTTTATGGACCAAAAATTCTACGCAGAATGTTATGGTGATTGAATTTGCTCATTTATTATATGATGTGCCTAGACATAGATAGATATGAGTCCTTACTTTGGTCAAGTTGCTGCGATGCTAAGTTTAAAGTAATGTTACCAATTAGACATAGATACAAGTTCTTAATTTTCTCAATAATGTTGGGTCTGGTTTTGCATTAATAAAATTTCCATGTTTCGGAATAAAAAAACAATTGTTTGGCTATAGATTTTCAGCAGACACGAGAAATACTAATTTGTTTTAGAACTAGTTTAGTGGTAACCAAAAGCATTTTTTATCAACTTGTGAACTAAACTTCTCTGGTCTGTTGTTGCGTGAGAAGTAAATTTATCTTGTAAAGAGAAACTTGTATAAATGCACTAAGAGCAGAGTTCAATGGAGAGATACCTCGAGACCAAATAGTCAAACAGATACAATCTCAGATCAATTGTCAATCCTTTCCTAGCTTAAAACAAAAAGAAGATCCAATGCAAGTTTAACAAATAAACCATAAACTTTGTAGATAGTACGTCTGTTAGAGATTAACAATAATGGTTATTGATTTTTGGGATAAATCCAAATTCAATTATATGAAAAGAAAACATTTGCATATAGACCATTTTTGGTCGTAAACCTTAGTGATTACCAATTGTGGAAAAACAAAATTCAAAACACAAAAAAAACTAAATGTAAACCTTCAACCAAGAAATTAAAGAACAAATTTGAGATAGAGATCACCTTCAACCAATGATGGAGAGAGTGAAGCAACTGCGATTGGGAGGAGGCGAAGATATTGAGTTGTCGATGGCGAGAGTGAGGGAGTGAGGGAACACGACGACAACTTAGACCAGCGACTGTGAGGAAATGAAGAGAATGGGAGGAGATCGAGCGGTTGGGAGGAGACAGCGACGGTGGGCTTCATCCTCAGATCAGGGCCGGCCTAAGGGCCAAGCCACCAAAGCGAGGGCGTTAGGCCTCAAGATTTTGGATTAAAAAAATACCTCAAAATAAGTGAATTTAGTTATAAATATATAATATGACCTAATAATCAATATTTATCTAGCTTAATTGGTCAATTTTAAGGCTTCAAATTCTTTTGGACCAAAGTTCAAATCTTAGATCCAACAAAAATTGATTTATTATGCTTTTAATAAGCATTTTGTTTTGTTTTTTTTAATTCCAAAAGGCCTCATTATAAAAGATTTGCTTTATGCCTTTTGACATGTTGGGCCGGTCCTGCCTCAAATTTAAGAAAAGAGGGATGGAACTGAGAGCGAGGGCACAAAATTTCAAATTTATTTTATTTTATTTTAATTTAGTTTATGCTTTTAATAAGCATTGTGTTATTTTTTTTTAAATTTCAAAAGGCCTCATTATAAAGAATTTGCTTTAGGCCTCTTGACACGTTGGGCCGGTCCTGCCTCAGATTTAGGAAAAGAGGGATGAAACTAAGAGGGAAATTATACCTCATACCCCAACATTTATACCTTCACCCCTTCAAAATCTAAATAATTCCAATTTTATCCTTTTTGACATTTAACTTATGCCCTCACTTTCTTAGAATGAGTTCACCCCTACATACCCAGGAAATTCATATTAACATTTCTTGTTCTTGATTTTTTTGGGGGAAAACTTAAAAACTAGATTTTCAGTGTGTTAGAAAAACGTAAATTAACATTCCCGAAAGATAAACTGATTTGTTATGGTATATTATAAGCCAATGAGGGTAGGAAGAGCAGGAGCACTGTATTTGATGAAACAGGGTAAAACCATCGAAATTGAAAATCAATTAGAACTCAAAAGTCAACAAAACAATCATCAAAGTTGGAGCACAATTTTCCTAATTAATTCCAGTTTTGCATAATCCCCAACCCAAACAACACAATCAATCTCAAAATCCAAGGAGAAGTCAATACTGATGAGGTTTTCCATTAGATCTAACAAATAGCAAACACCAAGTTTGGTTTTCAGAAGATAAAAACAAACTAGAACACTTCTTGTGAATTATCCCGATGAAGATGCAAATTGGATCTCTTCACACTACTTTTTCGGACAAATTCACCAGAAAAATTTACATAAGAAATGACAAAATATGAAAGGTTTTACTTTATATAAGAGGGTAAAATGGGCAGCTTGCATAAAATGTTGGGGTGAGGGTATAAATGGAGTGTGCTGGGTCAAATTTCCAAGCGGGGGCACAAAATTTCAGATTTATTTTATTTTGATTTTGTTTTGTTTTGTTTACTTTTATGTTGACATTGTCATGAAAATCGAGGTTTAACTTATCCTTACAAAACCGACTTGTATGGTGAGGAGTGTCTCCTCTTTATAAACTATTCTCATGAATCCTATCTATCCGATGTGGGACTAAATCCCACCGAGTGTTGACCACTAACAGACATGATATCTTGCATGCATAGTAAAGATTTCATCTCTTTTTTAATAAAGAGCAAGAACAACATTGTGTATGTTTGGATTTATAATGAGTTTGATTGAATCATAGTGCACAATTGTGTTTTTTTTAAAAGCATAGCTTAATAAAATAACAATTTCAACGTAATTTTGTTAAACTCACTACAATTTTTTTTTTTAAGGAGCTTGCTGTGAATCTAAATACTATTGAATATGTTTCCGTGAACTTAACTCAGTTGGTAAGGACAATGCATAATATATGTAAGGTCCGGGGTTTGAATCACAAAAAAAACCTATTGAATATCATAATGTGTTTGGTTTTTCTTTTGTTAGCTTATACATTGATAGCACCAGTGTAACTAATTTCACATGTACTAATAAGTTAGTTTAATGACCTTGAGTTTATGTATATAAAAAAAAAACTAGTTATAATTACTAAAAATATATTTTACTAAATTACTTATAACATTGCCAACAAGGCAATAGAAGAGTTGAAAACATGAATCTCCTTAAAAAATGAATTTTGACTGATTATCTGAATTGTCCATTTCGAAGGAAGCCTAAACCTAATGTAAAAACTAAACAAATGTTTCGCTTCCAACTTGAGGGTTAGTCTCATAGGAGCATAATGTGTCTAAGTCAAGGTGATAGCTTCGGAACACCTACTTGGGGTCAAAGACAAGGAAGAATTGGTTACCATCTTAATTAGGCTAAAATTTAAAGAATAGGGATCCAAATGGAAGCATCAATACAATTAACCATCTAAAAATTATAATTAAAAAAAAAAAAAATCTATTTTCTCAATATTTTCACACGTGATTCATTCATATCCATAATGCATTAGTTAACACACACCGGCCACACACTTCATTGGTAAATTAACATTAGAAATGAGAACAATTGACTGCACTTTTGCTGAGACCTTGAAAATTGAAGCTAAAGTCATTAAGAGGTAGGAGATGAGATCAGCTTCAACACAACAATGTTCTATATAAAGACACAACTAGCTGCTCAATTTCTTATTCATACCCCCCTTGAAACACAAACCTTGTTTTTTTATTGATCTAATCTAAATCTAATTATATTTCTCTGATCATTTTGAACTATGGACGGCAAAGGAAATGGCAATGTTGGTGCTGCTGCAAACAATCCCAAGGACAACGTTGGCAGTACCACTAAGGGTGATACAATGAAAGCACCTGGAGGAGATGGATCCAACATTTCAAGGGAGGAATTTGAGAAAAATCCTAATGGCTATTTTGCTGATTTGCATGCTGCTCAAAAGGATAACAAGAAGAATTAGCTAGCTAGTTAATTTCCTTTTCTAATGGCTATGGTATTATATGTTCTGTAGAATATATTTTGTCATGTGCTAAGGAATAAATAAGAATTAATCTCTAAGTTTGTTTCCTACATTACCTGCATTGCTGATCTATAATAAAACACTTTTCTTTGTTGGTCCCTCTTCTATACTTGTTTTGTCTCAAACTATTAGTTTTTATGTTGAATTGATACTTTGCAAGCGTAATGATAATTTTTATCTTCTTTAATCAAGAATAACTATCCAATTTCAAGTTGTTACTTTTGAATTAGATGCCTAGCTGGTGGTAGTGTATATGCATATTGTGGTTCCAAATATTAAAATGTAATTTTATTGAAGGTCAATAAAATTACAATGCCACTTTGATGTTGTCAAACTTAGTCCAAATATTTACTGACATCATGTTTTGTTTTTCTTGTCTACTTAGACATAGCTGATATTTAGAAATATCAGCATAGAGAAAGGGGCAAAAATGCTTAAGAGACTTCTTAGTAATTTGAAATCAAACACATTGAATGGTTTACTATTCATAAAGGCATATGATTTTCAAATTGAACGTCTACAAAAGCTTCTAGGCATATGATTTTCATAAAAAAAAAAAGACTTGTTAATTAAAGTAAGTGGTGCCAAACTTGGCTTCTTAAAATCTGAGAGGTTATTATGTGAAGAACGATAAGGAGTATGAAGATTAAGAAATATTGCTACTCTCACACACTGCTATGAGATCATAGAGAATCAAAACCATTGTGAGACTACAAAGCATAGTGTATACCTCCAATTTCACATTCTCTAAAATTTCCACTCATATTTTATATTGGGGTCATCTTCGTTGATGTGACTTATTTGCTAATAACATTGAAGTGTTCTGGTCTAATCTATTTCAAGTGGGAGTATTGTAGTCCAATCCATAATGAATATGTCAAATCAACAAAAATAACCCTAAAATATAATAGGGTGGAAATACTAAAAAAAGTTAAAGTATGACGTTGAAATTTTGGGTTTTTGGTTTTAGAATTTATTTTGGGTTTTTAGTTTCTAGTTCAGTCACATTACTTTCTGAATTTTTTCCCCTAAATACCGTATAAACCGACCCAAAACCGGTCACTTGCTCGGCCTAAAACCCGTCACCTGCTCGGCCCAAAACTCGTCTAAACGGTAGGGAATAATGGGCGGAACCCGCCCGTTGTCCCCAATGAGCTAATTAGATTATAATTATAATATTCCTTCCTTTAATCTATATTATCAAAATTAACATAGTATATCATATCAAGAATTTGTTATATTCAAGTGTTTGAATAAATGATATACCCAAACTATAAATTCTAGGAGGGGAAATCTTTGTCTTCAATATATTATCCACCGGTTCTTTGAACTTATCCTTTATTATAAAAGCTACACTTGTCAAGCTGGCATGTTAGCCCTAATTCATCCTCATTTTCTCTTCCTAATACGTAATTAATGTTAATCTCATCTGCCAATCACTCCCTATATCTCAGCCGTAGATCTCATAACCTGTCTGTTCGTAATCAAGAACATGATATCAATGACCCATTAATGACATTAATCACCAGGTGCGATTTTAGAAATGTATCATCAAACAGTCAATAAACAGATATAATTAACCAAGTGGGCGCATTCATGTTAATGTTGGGGAGTTGACATTGACAATTGGAATAAACTTAATGAGCCTTTATATGCATTTATAGCATGTCGGCACACGTTTGAATAATTTGTGCAGAAGAATCAAATAAATAATGATATTGAGTAGTATTTTGATTTACATTTAACAATAGCATATTTGGAATTGTTAATTTATTTCTAATCTGTTGTATTTTTATATATAGACATTCACTTATGCTAAATTTGTTGACGACATCATAAATAGAGAATCAACGGATATTGAACTTATAGATGATTTAGGACATTATTTGGTACTGAAGCTGACGTTTGATGATGAGAATAACACTGTCAAATTATGAAAAGATTGGAAGTCTTTTTGCAACGCGGGACAACTATATGTGGGCAAGGGAATAAAGATGGGGACAAGTGCTTTAGGGGGCTGTGCTACACTATATTGCACATTTGATGTTGATATAGTGTTCAATTCAAGAGATGACTCTATTTTTTTATTTTTTTTAAGGAAGATATGACTCTATTTGTTTGGCATGTATTTCGTCCTATTAAATGTATTAGATTGTGGCTGATCATCAATTATGAATGCTATTTCATTTGATTTATTTTTCCATTCTCTATTGTATTATATTTTAATCAATCAATAAATGAATCAACCTGAGTAGGCATATAAGTAATAATAAGTGACACTCATTATCTCTAAAAAAAAAAGGTGACATTCATTATAAAAGGGAGTATAATCGAACTAAACATGACAATGCTATGAAACAAAAATATCAATATTATACATTAGTATGTTCGACTAAATTTTTTGAACAAGTCAAAATGAGATATATTAACAAAAAATTGTGCTCCCTAACACAGGAGTGCGTAAAGAAGCAGAACAAAATTAAAACATCCCATCCTTAAAGTTTAGAATAGAGATCAACAACGGGCAGTCAATCCCCAAACAAGCCATCACATATGATAACCAAATGGAAAACATACATTTTTAGCTTTCAACCACGCTGTTTTTACCTTTTCCATAAGTTGCATGACTGATTAAATTTGTCAAAGTGAAGCACAAGGATCTGCTCTCTTGACGTACATGATTCATAATGTGGTAATTTTATAAGAGGGAAGGTATGTCTTTTAATAAATTGATGCAATATCACATGGGTATATATAGATGGTATATAATTTTCATACAAAGTATAGGTAAAAGGTCATATTGTTTTAAATGTCCATATCATGTTAGTGGACTTATGAAATTTAACTACATTTTTATAGTCAAAACAAGACATTGAGGAAAAAAGTTACCTAATCATCATTGTAAGAAAGTGGTGGAGGATTGAATATTAAACCACCAAAAAGCTACCAAAACAAATCAATTGGATTGAATGAGACTGCTTAATAAAATAGCCTTCTCAAGTTGTATCGATATCATAAGTTATTTTTTGTTAGAATGACCAACCAAAATGCATACACTTTATTTAATGACGTGAGGATGATAACTGGTCTCATATATCATCAACTTCTACAGCTGTTATTTTTATTTGCCATCACCCGTATTTTCTCATGGTCAGTTATATGTGGCAATTTCAAGGGTTACTTCAAGAGGTGGATTGAAGATAGTCATAACCGATGAAGATGGTGAAAACACAAATGTGATTCAAACGTGGTATATGATGAAGTATTCCGCAATGTATGACATCATATGTATCATGTTGGTAGTGTATACATGAGACAATCTTAATTTGAATTTGAATGTAGTTCGTATTAATTAAGTAACTTATTTCTGTGATATATCTCTCAATTTTTCGTTAATATTTAATGTATGAATGACCCGTGCATCGCACGGGTTATAGTCTAGTTTTAATCAATGTGAACATTAGGTTAAATTTAAATTCCGTAGTGGAAAACATAAAAACTAGTAAGAACATTATTGAATATGATGTTATTATTTTAAATTATACAAGTCTATTTTAGGTTAAGTTACAATTTTGGTTCTCCTATTTTAATCATTGTGGAATTGATTCTCCTATTTTAAAATTTTTTAGTTTTGGTCCCTCCACCAAATGTTTGATGTAAAATATGGTAATATGATGTGTTTAAATAATCTTTTTAAGGAAATTTTTTTACAATTTCATCTATGTTTATCTTTTTTAATTATTTGATCATATACTAAGACATCTAAAACATATCACATTATCAATCTTTTAGTTCAAAAGTATGGTCAAAAGACCAGAACTAGTAGATATTGAAATAGAGGGACTCGATAAGCTAACAATGAAACAATAGGGACTAAAATTTAAATTAAGATTATACTCAAAATATGTAATGTATCGCATGATATGAAAATTATCGCATTCTTTAAAAAAAAAAAACAGAGTGACATATCGTATGAATGTCAATTCCGAGAGAGTTCAATCTGGCTATTATTTTAAATTGTAAGAGTGTGTTTGGATAGAGGGAGGTTTTAAGGTAATGTAATGTTTTGAGGGAATTCAAATACATTTAGGTGAATTCCATTGTTTTGATGATAATATGAGAATTTTTTCAAAATGATGGAAATTTATGAAGTATTTTGTTCAAATCTCTTATTTATAAATGTTAACCCGTCTCGCTATACTTAACCTAATTTTAACCTAATTTTTCCCTCCACACTTTTGCATTTAATGTTTATCTAAAGTAAAATAAAATTATGTTCCTAATTATATGCTATTTTTTTGGAAAGGAATAACCGTTAACCCGTCTCACTATAGTTAACCGAATCTCTTACTTATAAATGTTAACCCGTCTCGCTATACTTAACCTAATATGTTAGGTTACGGTATCAAGGATGTCATGGAAATATTATGTTATGGTACAAGACTAATGTCTATGCTTCTTAATATTATGAAATACTATATGACAATCATGACATTTAACTAAATTATTTTGTTACCTATTACCGTCAAATATTACCTTTCATATCGCACGGGTCGATGGTCTAGTTAAATTTAAAATGACACCTAAAAGCTTAGAATTTCAAATTTCTTTTATTCTTATAATTTTTTCAATTTTTGCATTTTGGTCCTCACATGTTTCCAAATCACCAAAATGACCCCAATAATTTTTTAAAAATTACAAATTGACCCCTATTTTTTTAATTTACAAATTTACCCGTTTATTTTCAATTTTCTAACTTGTCCCAAAAAAATAAAATTTATAAAAGTTACCCAAAAACTATGACAACGAAATTGTTTATTACTCCATCCTAACAAAAATATTTAGAAATGAAAGAAATTTATAAGAATCATTTGAATTGCGTATAATTCTAAATTCTTCAAAACTTTTTAATTACCTCATCTAAATGCACTCTAAAAGTATTTTATTTTTACCTTTTTCCAACTCTTTGGTAATGTTTTCTTAGAGAAAAACTTGTGTAGTTGCTCATACTTTGGCGGAGCTACATAGAGGTGATGGGATGCAGATCTTTAAAATTTACACTGATAATTTAATTTTTTTGCTATATTGAATCCCCTGGATATTTAACAAAAAAAAGTGACCATTTTGGCGAGTTTTATAAAATAGGAAATAAAAAATGCAATTAATCTTATTATTTTTATTGAATTGTTCCTAAACTTATTTTAAGCAAAGCAAGACCAAAATGTCTGTTTTTTTTTTTTTAACAAAAAAAATTGACCATTTTGGCGAGTTTTATAAAATAGGAAATAAAAAATGTAATTAATCTTATTATTTTTATTGAATTGTTCCTAAACTTATGTTAAGCAAAGCAAAAATTAGTGGACTTAGCGAATTGATCCCATGTTGAGTTTAGGATATGTACTAGCTTCATCACTTGAATCCCCTTATCTCAGCATACACTGCATTAGCAATTCCAATGTTGAAAGTAAAGCAACCAATATTTTCACCTCTTATGTTTCTAAATATTCCTGCACAAGCTGTTTGACCAGACAACCCAAAGCAGCACCATCTGTGTTGCATTTCACTCAATTTAGGATTGGAGGGTGCTACAAAACTTCAGTGATTAAAATAGCTCTTCTATGATTACAATTCACTTTGAAAGCTTTTAAAATATTGGTGAAAATGTCAATTGTATTATGATTTTGATTATAAATGACATGACATAACTTATATTTTGTTTACATGATTATATTCTTGAAGTCCTAACACCTTTTGAAAATTGGATTCCAAGAGGTACTTCTTGCCTCATTTTGAAATTAAATTTGTAAGACTAGAACATGCATAAATATACTTTTGGAAGCATAATAAAGCGTTACGCGAAGTGTATTTTTGTATAGTAAATGAAATACAAATAACATCTAAAATTGTATTTCTATAATCATAAATTCTAAAAACATGTATGAATTTGTTTAAAATATATAGTACTATACATTCCAAAATATTTTTTTTTTTAAATGTAAATAATTTTTTTTCCGAAGAGATGTAGTCAAATCTTTATATATATAAATGTTAGATAGTCTCCAATCAACCCTAATTAACCCTAATCCCGCCCTTTTTGGCGGGACTAAATATTTTTTTTGAAAAAAAAGGTTTGTTGGGAATCAAACTAGGTACCCATGACAACTCCGCTAAGCTTTTACCACTAGACCACTAACATTTTTATTGAAACATTGTTGATTCTAAAATGGATATGCAATCCTAAATGCCTTTTATTTAAGCCACTAACACTCATTTTTATTGTGTTTATTTCCATGTTTGATCCCATTTTCATTTTTGTTGATGCAAACTGAATGTTTCTAATTTACTTTTTTGATATTTTACATGTCAGTCACTCTCAATTCTCACTTAGTTGATTGTTTCTATGACTTTGAATGTAACTCTAAAATTAATAATATAGCCAGTTTGATATTTATATATGAAACTCTACAAAACCCGTACATCGTACGGGTTAGAGTCTAGTATTATAAAAGATTTTAAAAAAAAATTACGGAGAATTCTTTAATACTCTGGAGTTTAGTTGAATAATGATGCCTTGTAGATAAAACTAATTTAAAATTTAAATTTATTATAATATTTAAATATGAAAAAATGAAATAATAGTGAATGGTTATATGATATACTGATATCCAACCAAACTTTAATATACGAAAAGGAAAATGTTAATCAGTGTCCTTGAGGTACTGGTTAAGACCTTTAAATAGTAATTTATTATGAAAATATGTGTAACCAATGCATTGGAAATCGAAATATTTGATTTTTTTAAAAAAATAATTTATTCTTTTGTAGTCCTTATAGAGTGGGCATTCGTTAACAAGACCCGAAAAGGGAATGATCAAAGTATTGCAAATGAGTTGTGTTGTTTGAACACCTATTTGTATAACAACTTTTGATACAATCATAAATTTACAAAAAAAAAAATGTGGTATTGACACAAAAACCAATGCAATGGAGAGAGAAAGTAAAAACATACGAGGAGTGTTATTTGAACAACCATTTTTGTTGACAACTTGTGGGACAACCTAAATATACGAAGAAATATGAGTGTTGGCACAAAAACCAAAGCAATAGATTGCGAAAGTAAAAACACAATGTGAGTATGAAAGAGAAAATTGTCAAAAAATAGTTGTACAAATATCATTTCACATCGTAGAAAAAGTATTGTTTGTGGAGGGGACGTATGATAAAAGAAACTAAAGGTGCAAAAAGCACCTCCTTAAAATTAGATGATAAAATCATTATAGATATGAACTATGAAGGCCTTTTACTATAGACCTGAAAAATAGGCCATAAAACCCAACTTTTCACATCAAAAGATATTGATTCCACTTGAAACTCCATGGAGATCCCAAAAACACTCTCCACACGAATAAGGTGATGTCTAACGTGCCAATGTAAGAAAGTCAAGAAATGGGTGTGAGCTCTTAAACATTAAAATTTAGGATGATGTAAAAAGATCACTCCTTAATATTTGCATTTGTTGGTTTAAATTCCCTGTACATGTCATGTCATGGCAAAAGATCATATTGCATACAACTTTGCCAGGAAGTGTAGTTAATGCTTAATGGACATTTATTGTAATTTCTTTTGTGAGGTTTATCTACTTTACCTATTGCCAAAACCATATTATTCATTGTGTTTGCATCAGGGACTATGTTGAAAACACAACAGAAACTCCAGATGAGTTGTTGCAAAGGGAGATAGATGAGGCACTGAAGAGAGAAGAAAATTCTGCATAGAGGAAAGGTAAATATCCTATTTTGCAAGAAATAGAGCAAGTGGAGAACCTTAACAGGTTTAGTGCTTTAGAGGTACAAGACGTTGAGGATAGTGGAAATGATTCAGGGAAGCATCACAATGTGGAAGACACTTCCTCTCAAAACACTGAATTTGTGGATGCAACATAAATTGGAGATGTGAATAATATTGCTGATGAGGAAGAGGAAGTTCAACAAGAGACCTCGAAAGATAGAGTCAGGAGGAATTCAGATTTTTTGAAGGAGTCTTAGGGTAATAATGTTGAGAATGAAAAAGCTGAAGCCAGGTTACTAGAGAATTTAGAGAAGGAACCAGTTATAGATCAACCACAAAGTTTCGATAAGTCGTCATTCAAGAGGGTGTCTCACAGATTAAAGAACAAGTCTCAAAAACCAAAAAATACACAAAAAAACCTTTATGCTACCAGATCAAAGGTTGTAAACCCCAAACCTTTCAGATGAAGTGCATGTACTGGAACTTGAGAGGCTTAGCTAATCACCCTACAAGATTGGCACTCAAGAATCTTATTCTAAATGATAAACCTGATATTGTCCTCATTGCTGAACCTTAGATGAAAATAGAAGATTTACCAAGAAACATGTTTGCTAGATTGAACTTCAAATTGTTTGTTGTGAATGATAGAGATACTAGTCCCCCTAACCTTTGGTGTTTTTGTTTAACTCATGTTAACCCTAAGATAATAATTATTGATGACCAACATGTTTCTTTTTTTTTGGTTGATAATGGTAAGGAGTTTGCAATGGTTGCAGTCTATGCATCAACTTGTTACTTGAAGAGAAGGTGTCTGTGGGAAACACTAGGTAATATGCTGACTCAATTTAACCTTCCATGGAACTTTTTTGGTGACTTAAACACTATATTTGCGAGCCTATGAACATCAGGGAACCCATTCTCCCTCTAGAACTCATATGAATGACTTTCAAATCTGGACAAATGATTATGATCTGCCGCAAAGAATTCATTTCTTCTTGTTGGCAAACTAGAGTAATATGTTGCCCAATGTATATCCTCACAAAGAAGCTGAAACTGTTAAAAGATAGATTGAAAATTTGGAACAAGAATGTGTTTGGGAATGTGCATCAATTTCTCAGAGAAGCTGAACAAACCCTTCATCATATCCAATACCAAATCCAAATGACCAACCCCTCAGACTCTTTACGAAACCGTGAGAAAATGGCTCAGTGTGGATTAGACAAAGCTTTAGAAGGACATGCTTGTTTTTGGCATGAAAAATCAAGTTTGTCATCGCCTCTAGAAAGAGATAGGAACACTGCATTTTTCCACAGAATAACCAAAATTAAAAACTAAAATAAACTTATAACCACCCTGAGAGATGGCGAGAACATTATCAGTGATCCTCAAGATATTTCTAATCATGTTGTTAATTATTTTAAGAATTAATTTTGTACTAACCCTTTATTGCAGAATCAATTGCTTGTGGATGAGGTTATCCCCCACCTTGGTGGAGAGACCATTAATGTTATGCTTACAGTGCTGCAAAATCATAAAGAAATAAAATATGATGTGTTTAGTTTGAATAAAGAAAGTGCCCCTAGTCTAGATGGATTTCGAGCATTCTTCAATCAAACTTATTGGGATATAGTGCACAAAGAAGTCATTGATGGTGTCTTACAATTCTTTATTTCTGAATGGCTCTTTCCAAACGATAATGCCAATACATTGATCCTCATTCCAAAATCAAATAATGCAGATAATGTGTAGCAATACATGCCTATTGCAATGGCCAACTTCAAATTCAAAGTGATATAAAAAATACATGATGACATGTTAGCACATACGTTAGCATCTTCTGTCTCTAAGAATCAAAAAGGCTTTATTCAGGGAAGAGATATAAAAGACTGCCTTTGTTTAGCTTCATAAACCATTAACCTTCTTCATAAGAAGAGTTATGCAGGGTACATAGCTCTGAAATTTGACATTACCAAAGCATTTGATACCTTAGATTGGAAATTTTTGTTGAAAGTTCTAGATTGGTTTGGTTTTAATAGTACTTTCTGCAATTGGATGACATCAATCTTATCTTCAGCTACTTTATCAATTAGCCTAAATGGAGCACAACAAGGATATTTTTCTTGTTTAAGGGGTATCTCACCAACAAAGTATGCTAATAGTGTTGGTCAAGTGATAAGTAGCATGAAGTCGACTACTTATGCAGGAGGAATCTCACCAACAAGACTCCAAATATCATCAACTTACTAGGATTCTATATTGACTCTTTACCATTTACTGTTTGGGGGTACCAATTTTTAAAGGAAGACCAAAAGCTTGCCATCTTCAACCAATAGCAGAGAAACTATCAGCTTGGAAGGCATCATTGCTTTCAATTGCAGGAAGAGTACAAGTGCCAAAGTCTGTGATTACTAGAATACTAGCTCATACATTATCTATTTATTCATGGATTATTTCTCTCCTGAAGGGCATGGAAAAATGCATCATCTACTTTATCCGGAGTGGAGACACGTCAAAAAGGAAGTTGGTAATTGTGGTATGGAAGAAGATTTGCAACTTCTATGAAGAAGGGGGCCTGGGGATAAGATCTTTGATTTGTTTGAATGAAGCCTTCAATCTGAAACTATGTTGGGATATGTTACATTTAGATGAAGATTGGGTAAGCATTTTAAAGATTATAGTTATAAGGAATAACAACCCTATTAATCACCATATATTTTTCATCAATATGGTCCAACATTAAAGTAGAATATATGGTGATTGTGGAGAATTCAACATGGCTCATTGGAAATGGGAAATCTATCATATTATGGAAAGACTATTGGTGTGGGGACCCTTTGGAGGTAGCTCAAAATCTCAATGTGAATAACATACACCACCTCCCACAGCTTGTTAGTGACTATATCTTAAGCAACCAATGGAATATTCCCCATGATTTATTATCTCAATACCCACAGATGAGGTTACTTGTGATTCAAGTTATCATACATGTTGAAGACACAGAAGATCGGCTAGTTTGGAAGCATGTTTCAAATGGTCAGCTAAACCTCAAAGATGCCCACTCTTTCAAGAAACATCCTTCTATAAAAAAACGCATCAACAATTTGGTGTAAGGATATACCCCCATAAAAATCTCTGCTAGCTTGGAGATTAATGCCTGATAAAGTACCCATCGATGAAAAACTTATGGAAATGGGTTGCAACATTCCATTTATGTGCTCCCTTTGTTATGTGCAAACTGAAACCTCCTTCCATATTTTCTTTGATTGCATCTTTGCTTTCGAATTATGGTGTTGGTTAGCTTCAATTCTTGATTGCACTTTGCATTTTCAATCTCTAGAGGACATCTGGACCGTTTGTGATAGATATTGGTCACCACAATGCAAGATTGTGATCCTATCTGCAATTATCAACATTATAAGCAGCATCTGGTTTGCAAGAAACCAACTCAGATTCCAAGGAAAACCTTTCAATTGTAGACTAGCAATCAACAACATAACTGCTACAGTTTCCTTAACATGTAACAACATCTGTAAAATTTCCAATTATTCTGTCAGGGACTTATTCATCCTTAAAAAATCCAGTGTCAACATTCATGCTCCAAAGGCACCAATCATCAAAGAGATTATATGGCAACCTCCCTATCATAATTGGATGAAATGTAATATTGATGGAGCTTCTAATCCCACAACTTCTTTTTGTGGGGGCATTTTCAGAGATAGTGATGCAATCTTCAAAATGAAATTTGCTGAGAATATTGGCGGGGGACTGCATTCCATGTTGAACTATCATGAGTACATAGAGCTATTGAGTTAACACATAAGAGGAATTGGAGGAATCTATGAATTGAAACTGATTCAGCTCCGGTGGTCATTGCCTTCAAATCTGTGTCTCTTATTCCTTGCATCTTAAGAAAATAGGTGGAAAATTGCAAAGTTTTAATAGATAGCTTGAATTTCATAGTTACAAACATCTACATAGAGGGCAACTAGTGTGCTGATATCTTAGCTTCCTAGGGTTTAACTTCTACTAGTCGAACTACTTGGACTGATTTGCCTCTGTTTCTTAGAGAACATTATGTTAAGAATAGACTTGGTATGCCTAACTTTAGGTTTATCAATTTTTACGAGGTTTGGTTTTATGTCCCTCTCCTTTGTTATTCTCTTTATCTTGAATATATTTAGTGGTTGCAACACTCCTCTCTTTTTTGGTTAAAAAAACATATTATTATTTCGATCATATCGGGGATCAACTATCTTTAATTTCAATTACTTTAATTTAATTTAGATCAATTCATTATCCTCATCTACCTAAATGATTATTATCTCTTACCGGCAAAGATTTTGTTTAAGATTGGATAGAATGTAAAAAAAAATTGGAAAACAAAAGTGTGAAATTTAATCACGTTTCCATAGAGCATTTTTCTTTAAACTGGTAAAGAATTCATACAAGATTGCATAAAATTGGCAAAAAAAAAAATCAAATAACAAAATTTGAATGTTTTCATGTGTTGTTGGGAGAAAGACATTTCTTAAAACACAAATAGATTTAAAGTGGGCAATAAGTTTTTTTTTTTTTTTTGAAGAAAAAGAGGCCAGTAAGTTATTTCTCATAAAATAGCAAACAATAGAAGCAACTTTAATGTGAATAACCAATTCAAGCTATCTAACGCAATTTTTGGGATTTTTACCATATCACCTCAAGTTTATGAACTTTGATTTTTTTCCAATGATGAGACCAATTAAGAAACAAAAATTAGCACCACTTATCAAGACAAGTAACAATTTATTTCATGACTTCAAAGTAATAAAAGTATGATGTGTTCAAATTAAAACAGAAAATACAAAACCATAAACTAAATACTAGTTTGATATTGGTTTGGGCATAACTTTCAATACAAAATAATGAGAAGCAAAAGCATTTAGAAACCTCATGCTACAACAGAGGCAACTAATGCATTTGGAAAGATATAATTTGTCCATAACTTAAATCACACCATTCAATGGGAATCCAATGCCTTCAACAATACTTCTTTTATTTTCTCAGGGGCCAACTCCTTATCTTTATTGTGTTGCTGAAAAGAAACAAGAAAAACCAAAATCAATATAAATAAAGTATGATGACAATGATGAGTTAATAATGCGTGAGCACCAAATTCAAACACCAAATATTTGTTACTAACAACCAATAAAAATCTCATATGTGCAAAAAAAAACTCATAAGACATTTGACTCGCTTCATATTGTTCTTGTTCGAAAGAAAAAAGCAAAGATGTTGGTTCGTATAATTCACAAAGATCTTTTGTAAATATCATCTCATTAAAATTGATATTTTGTTCCATCTAAAAGATAAATTTTATAGTATGAAGTAAAAGGCTTTAACATTCATTCATAAAAGATAATGAAAATGAAGAATGACAAGAGTAAATCTTGAACTTAGAAATCTATCGATCAAAATTTACTCATATAACTGACCTTAGAAAATAATCCCACTTGATAGTCACCACAAACATTCACACTCACCATAGGATCACTTAACTTGACAAATTATTGAAAAAAAACATAAATGTAAGTGCAACTCTGAACTAAATAATCGTCGGTATGCTTCAAAAAGTCAAGGTAGTATACATCATACAACATTCATTACATTTTTCTCATGATCACATATTGGCATCTAAAATTAATACACGGTAATTAAATAAGATAATTTTCTATAAAGTATGGCAGTGAAAAATAAATGTATACCTCAGCTTTGAACACATCTAGAGAAAAATCATTGAAACAACTTATGTTAGCCTGGTGTACATCCAATCCAAGGCTATCTAATGCCATCATAGTCGAGACCAAAACACCTGGTTTGGAAGCACAAATTATATGTATGTTGACAATCCCCCCTTCCCTTACCCTAACCTCTACCTGCAAATACAATCATATTATTATCTACACTTACATATCTATTTTATACCTATATATATATATATAAAGTGAATAAATATTTTTGGGTGGTTTTTTCTTCAATTTTTACCCTTCGTTTAAACTGTTTTATCCTTTTTAGGAATAACAATTTTGCTTTAAAGTAAATAAATACCTCTGCTGGTTGGTTTTTAAGGCTTGATACACTGTTTTGAAATAACTGTTCTTTAAGTTGAACCGGAAGGGTTGACATGGTAGATGTCATAGGCAATGACATAAATGATTTATGAGAGCTTGATTCTATCTCACTTTGAAGATCATTAATTTGTTGTTGTAACTCCTTCAAGTAGTCAACAGCATCCCCAAGTATTGAAACTTTATCCATCTGTAAAAGAAATGAAATACATAAACTTGTCTTATGGAGGGTTGGATAACTCAACTTGTTTAAGCTAAGAAAAAAGGATTAAGCGGTTGTGAGTTTAAACAAGGGAAAAATAGTAAATATTAGTCTGACAACTAAATACTAACATTTCTTATTATAAAAACATAAACTTGTATTGTCTCATACACAAATTAAGGGACCAAATATTGTTAATAACCTATGTAGTAAGAGCAACTAAAAAACACACGTTAACTTTTAGATTCATAAAATTGTCATATATGTATAAGTAAAAACAAAAATCATGTTCTTAAATCATAAATGTTTTTTCATTTCACATTATAGAAATACCTAACATAATTTAAAAGATTGCTTCAAATATTAGTTTGAAAAATGGGGGGTATAGAAGCGAAAGATGCATAAGTTATTATTTCTCCAGATAAAAAAAAATCATACACATGAATAAATATACATAAATTATATTTGGATTTGTATGGAAAATGTTTTATGTGCTTGAATTATAGGCATGATAAATAATTTCATTTTGTTTTTACATATGAATAAATATGCATGAATTATCATATGATGTTGATCGTGATGAATGGAGGCGTTAGTGCTCATCTTTTCGCTAATAATAATAATAATAATAATAATAATAAAATTTCAAACTAAGTTATGAATATGATACCTTGCTAATCTTTGGCACAACAGAACGAAGCTTGTGCATATTATTCTTGAGTTTCTTCCTTCGCTTCCTCTCAGCGATGAGACTCTTTGATGGATTTTCCTTCTTCTTCCCTTTTCGGTCCCCCTCACCAACACAATTTTCATCATCAAAATAATCTATGATGGTATTTGTGTTATAATTATTGTCCTCATTTTTCCCGTGGTTCCTCATCTTCCCAACATCAACGCTCTCATTAGAGTTGTAATTCAATCCTTTGTCAACCTCTCCATTTCCATCTTTTCTCATCTTCTTCTCAAACCCGTTCAACCATGTCAAGGTTAACCGTGGAATTGACAATGGAGTTTGAAAAAAACCTTGGGATTCTAAATTGAAGACACTACCGAATGGCTTGTTGTTGTCATTGTTGTTGGTGGTGGTGGTGGAGCCATTGATATTGATGTTGTCATTAATATTTAGTATATTTGAGAAATTGGATTTGGGTGATGACAAAGAAAACGAGGAACCTAAATGGTGCTTAAAAACAGAAGTGTTTAGATCTGAAGGACCGACATTGTTTTGTTGTTGAGTGTAGTTTTGAAGATTTGGGATAAATTCTTCAGTATGAGGCGGTATATTGTTCATGTACCACTCTTCTTCGATTTGGGGTGTAAACCAAGGTACCATGTCTCCATCCATTGAGAAAGAGATAAAGATTTGATTGTTTTGGTTATGGTTAATGAGAAAAGTTTAAGAGCATTTAAGCTTAAATTTTTAGTTCTAGAAGAAAAGTATTGTTTTGACCATCATTGTTAAAATAATAAAATGCAAAGTCAAATTATTTTTATGTAAGAAAAACGAGAGGAGCGTGAGTGATGTGTATGAGAAGTGTGAAATAAAGTGTGCTCTATTTTTCTCTATGTGCGTGCTTGACTGCGTTACAATTTTTCAATCACAATATTCTAAAGAATATGACCTTTATGGTATGAAATTATAATGATTACTAAATTTACAGTTGGTTAAATTATTTCATTTTCAAATTAAAACAATGGATATATCTTTAAAAAAATACTAACCACTTATAATGATTATTATTAGTATAGCAATATTTGTTTTAAAATTTTATATTTAAACTTAGTTACATTTGTTTTATCCCTTTTATTTTAATTTGCTTACAGGATTGATCCCCCATTTTAAAATCTATCAGTTTTGGTCCCTTACTCAAATTTTTAGGTTAAAAAATTGCGATATAATAAGTTTCACATAACGTGATATACGATCCGATGATGCATAGCCATTTATACAGGCATCAAGGAGAAGCATCGACATAAAAGTTGAAACTTAAGTTTTCTAAATTATTTTCTTGTAATTTAATGGGTGTTGGTCATTCCATATCACATTACAACTTTTTTGTCCAAAAATTTGACTGAAAGACTAAAATTGGTGGGTTTTAAAATGAAGGGACCAATTGCATGAGTGGGTCAAAAAAGAGGAATCAAATTTGTAATTAAGTCTTATATTAATTTGAATAAAAAAATGAGTAATCAATATATTATACATTATATTATTGAAAAAAATAAATAATATTATATGTTATAAATTAATAAACAATGATACTAGTGTTAAATATAATAATACTTATTAATATTTATAAATAACTTATGTCAAAAAAATATATATACATTTAAAAATCATACTTCAAATGAGTAGATATTATAATAAAATATTAAAATAATATTTCAAATACAAAAAATATTAAAAAAATATTTGTTTATTTTCTAATGTTTTTGACCAAAGTGTAAAATCTAGAATACTTGTTATAAAACAACAATAAATATTTTTGAAAAAAAAAAACCTAATTTGTGTTAAGAAATCAATAGAATATGGGAAATGGGTTTTTCAAGTTTTTTGTTATAATGTTTTCAACCACACATACTTTTTCTTTTTGGGAAAGAAATTGAAAGAAAAAAAAATATAACCTATATATGCAACCTGCAGCGGAGCCAAGAATTTTTTAGAGTCTGGGCAGAATTTTGACTGCAAATTCACATGTTACATAATATATAAATAGTCATAAATCGAAATAAAATAGGCTCGTCATTTTGTCAATAAAAGTACAAATTGAAATAAGAGAGATGAAACATAACCTGCCAATAGTGTGCTAAATAAAATTAGGAGGTAAATGCTCTCTCCGAGACTTCTTTTGTTGATGTTGGTAATAGATTTGGTGCACCCGCTATTGTTGAAGATCCACAAATTAGAAGTTAAAATCTGATTTATTATGTCATGTTGTACTCGTGATTGCAAGTCTTTTTAGGTATGAAGTGATTGTATAAGTTATTGTAAGTTGTAACTTGATAGTATGTTATTTTGTCTAATAAACTACTATGAATAGTGATTCAAATTTTGTTACCATAAATTAAATGAACAATAGAATATATATAGATTTTGATTTATGTGAGCATTGAGTATTGGTTTGGGTGAATGGTATAATAGTTCATAGTTAAGGAGAATTATTCTAGTTAAGTCACTTCAAGAATTTATTCTAAAAATTGATTATAGTAATCAATTTCAAATTCCAATGATATTGATTATAATATTTTATTATATTGATTAAACTAATTTTAGTGGTAATTTTATGAATTATTTATTTTTAGAATTTATAGTATAATAGAAAACATAAAAAATAAAATATAACAACGATAAGTTTTATTAACAGTCGTAACCGTAGGTAGATGTCCATAATGCTTTTAAAATGGTCTCCTTAGAATTACCTACGGTTTTGTCCGTAGGTAAAAGTGGAAAACATGTAGTGACGGATTTTGCTACGGAAATTTGCCCTTTAGTGACGGATTTTGGCTGTCACTATAAGTCAAATCTTTATAGTGATACAAAGAAAGTATGGGTTGAACCCAAACATATGCCTAGGCTCGCCCGGTGGTAAAACCACCCCTATATGCAAGCATCAGATCTCTCTCTACCGATCAATCGACTTATGTTTTTCGTTTTTTATATTGTTGGTTGTTGCAATCAAATACCATTGATTTGATGTCATCGAAGAAAAGAGAAATCAAGCCATATCATACCTTTTTTTTTTCATCTTGAAGATGAACAGTTCAGTTAAAAATAAATGCTGGATTTATTTACAACATGATATATTTCAAGATATATATTTCTTTTCAAGAGTAACTATATATTTCTTTTACAACATGAAATATTTCAAGACATATGTCCTCCTAATTATTGGCAGCCGAGCACAAGGTGTTAGGATAATCCAAAAAATGATATATTTTTTACACAACAAAAATGATATATTATATATCTTTCTTTGCATGTATTCATTATATTATAATCTTTCTTTGTTAGAGATAAAAATGATATATTATGTTAATGACACTCTCTTTTTAGCACTCTCTCAAATATCTACTTTCTTATTGATTTAAATTAAGACGGGGTTCCATTTCCTTCATTATTATTTAATTATTGAGGGAACAATCTGACAGTATGATGGTGCTATCAATATTATTTAATTGTTTACCCTAATTAACAACAATTGAGAGAACAAAGATATTGTTTTGTGACAAGTTTTTCATTTCATAGAAGTATCTTCTGCAAAATTTCGGTACGATGAAGGGGGATAGGAGAAGAGATGTGTTTCTTAAAAAAAATAAATTGGGAATCACTCAAACAAAAAAATGACGAGGAAGAGAGAACACTATAGACTATAGTGTGTATAAATGTATTGATGTTCTCATCTTTGTTTTCAACATATCTAAACCGTTGATTAAATCTAACAGTAATTTTTAAGTGATCCACCGGTGAGAAACTTAATTGGACCCTCACCCTAAAATCCACCCAAACTACCATCATTTTATTTTATTTCTACAACTTTTCCTTTTTTTTCAACCAAAAGAATGGAAAAACCACATCTTTCTAAGACGAATCCAACAAAAATCAACATAGTATGTGAATTAGGACTTGAACACTTATAGTAAAAGGTGCACACAAAAGATCCACCTTTTTCAATTCGAGGCAGCTACGATTGGATGGTACTTCATTTGAAAAAGAGGGTTAAGTGATCTATAGTAGAAATGAGAGAATAACACAACTTTTTTTAAATTGCACATGATCTAAAAAAGAGTTAGTTTAAATTAAATAAATCTTCAACATGGGTTTTTGGTTTATTATAAAAATAGTCAATATTTACATCATGGGTAAATAATTGTAATGCTTACAAATTTTACTGAATAAAAAAGTTTCATTTTTCTCATAAAAAAACTTGTTTTTTATAAATATTTAATGAGTGTCGAATAGTAAGGTTCGGTTTTTAGTAATAATAAACTTAAATCAAAGTTTTTTTTAATGAATAAAAGAACTTTTTAAAATTTTCTTAGGAACCTTTCATAAACGATAGAATATGTTATAGTTGAGTTAGAGAAACGATATATGTTATGGAAGAAATAAATGTATGACTTATAAAAAAGAGTGAAAGAGTTTCGTTTTAAAGAGGACACATTAAAAAATATTAAAACTTAGATTACTAAATATACATGATTATAAAATAGATAGTGATATATATCTCGTCTTCTTGCAAACTTTTCATCAATATGTATGTGTAATCTTTTCTATTTAGTAGTATAAGGTGTGGTAATAGTAATAAGAAATACCTTATACATATATGTAGTGAAAAGAGGAAAGATTCCTTCATCATGAGAAAACAAAGAAAATAAAATAACTTTAGAAGAAATGGATCAAATTCTTTTTAGCAAAAATAAACAACCAAAATAAAACTTCAATACATATGTTTATGGTAGTAGAAATAGCACCATGGTGGAAACACTCTAAGATTTAGTATAATTGTTAAAATGGGTAGAAATGAGTTCAAAATGAAGGGGGAGGTGGTGGTTATAAATGGTGAATGCGAATGTGAAAAATCATGAACTAGTTTTTTTCAATAGGTAGGTCATGAATAAAAAAACAATGAGTAGTGGATGGAGGTGCACAAATTAATTGGAAGTTACATAGTAACGAACTACATGAATATGAATGAATTTTATATAAATAAATATATAGTAAATAGATATAAGAAAAGAAAAAAAATGAAAAAGAGAGCCACTTGGCATAAGTACGAGATATTAGTTATAATTAGAGAGCTTTGATGAGGTGACACATCATCAAAATACATCTTAGAATACATGTAATAATAATAATAATAGAGATAGAGATAAGATACAATTTTAATTATGCTAGAAAGTAAATGAACACATAATTCATGGTTTTCTGCCTAACCCTAAAATAATTACAGTTTTTAAATTTTGATGTCTCTAATTACAAATTAAATTAATAGGTGAAGTGGTTGCTTATAATTACCGTTTTTGTTTTCATTTCTATAATTTCTGAAAACAATTGGGAATAGAAAAAGATGGGTTGGCAGGGTTAACTGTGGTTTAGGAAGAATATTCCCAAAACTTGTTATAATGAATAACATGACATAATATATGTAAGTACGTAATTGGAAGAATATTCCCAAATGCAATACTCATTGATTATATAATTAAATTATTTTATTTTTTAATAACATAGCAAACAGACTAGGTAACAATTAAAGCAAGCTTTGATCACCTAACAATGTAACTTGCTTGCTTTTAGATTACAAGTTTAGAATAGAACCTCTTGCAATTGATCCTATATATGAGTGGATAATTAATTTGTGAGGATAAGCTGTGAGCTGAAATATCACATATTTGGATTGTTTGAAAAATTTAAACAACATCAATAAGTAGAAAAAAATGGTTGAGTATTCATCTAGGGGAGCTTTAATGCAATGGGTTCACACTTATACCTTCTATTGTTATAAATAAGCTATCTGGTGGACTTAAAATTTCACTTAGGAAACATTTGATTTTCTGATATCATAATGTCACTCAATATGATTCCAGGGTATTATACCTGGTGGTATAAAGCCTGAAATGAGCCAGAACATATTTGCTACCATAGTGACTGGTATTGGCGGTTTTAAACCACAAATTGAATGTCTAAGGGTGCAAAATAAGGATTATTTATATCAAATTAAACTTTGCTTAGATAAAAGAGGTGACGAGTACAAAGATTGTCCTAGCCCTTGGAATAAATGTCCAACAGACGTGTACTTTCCATGATGATGATAACGTCTTCCCCCTTAGAATAATTGTCCAACGGACGTGTACTTCTTATGATGGATGATATCACAATTTGCAATAAATAAATTAAGTTATGATAATATTATTATTATTATTATGTGCATGTTGTAATTTTATTTTATAGGGGATGTTATGTTATAAATTGTTTAATAACTAGCACAATTTTTTATAAAATAAAATAAAATACGAATTGGATTGAATTGAATTATCAGAAAAATTATGATAAATATGAGTTTAGATAATAACTCACTGCATAAATTAAACTTATTATTTACATCTCTATATCTTCATAATTTTCTTTTCAATAATAAATCTGAATGTTGCTCAAAAAAATATAAATTAATGAATTGGTTCATAATGGTGTTTTTGAATTTCTTTATGATACATGTTCAATATGTAATAATTGTATTGTTTCTTTCCTTTTTTGACCTAGTTCAATGAGTTTACCAATTCAATATGTTTCTTTCCTTTTTTGACCTAGTTCAATGAGTTCTTATGACTAATTAATTAGGTGTTATTTAAAAGATGTGTTATCAGTTTTATATCAACATCAAATTGTGTCCTCAAAAGGTTAACTTTGAAGTTTCTTCAATTATATTTTGCTTTCAAAAGATAACAATAATCACCCAAAGGCCAAAAGAGTCCTCGCCTCATGTTTCTTTTCGAAATTATAATATTTGTTTGGTGATTCATAATTTTATCAATTGAATTTCCAAAATACCGCAAGAACTAAATAAAATCATTGGCAGGTAAATCTATTAAATCACCATATAGTCCATAAATAAGCAAAACGAAAATAATTGAATGGATTCCAAAACGGCCACGTAATGGAATGTGCTTGAAAATGTGTTATACTATAAATGAACCCAATTCGTAGGTGCGTGTGTAGGTGAATTAAGTCAACCTAAATGAACTTATGAACAAATGGTACGTGGAGATTCAATTTGAGTGATAAAATTGGATTCAACTTAGACCAGTTAAAATTATTCCAATGTCACATAAATTAATGCATTTAATCTAAACTTCATTTTAAATTCAGATTTGATGTTGAAAACTATGATGCAATGTGTACTTTGATGTTTTGAAAACTATTTTGCTGCGACGTTTTTAAATTTGAATGAAGTACTTTTGAATTGATGGAGATGGGTGACACCCTTATATGCTTAATTGATTATCGTATTTTAATTATAAAATAATATACGGGGTTTAAGTTGTTATACACCCGATCAAACCGATTCCATAAACGGTCGGGAATGGTTTTCATATACTCCGTCTGATGCGCTACCCTATTCATATGTAAGAGTGAACAATGTTTTTTTTTCTCTTTCTAACATGTGCAAATTTGCATATGTTAAGAAGTTTAAAATAGTAATTTTGCACTAAAACTTGTATATTTTGTAATTAATATATAAATTTTTAATTAATAATTGTTGTTTTTCAATAAAAACTTATTAGTTTTAGTTGTTTTAACATGTTGTTGTATACTAATAGCATTGCCCAAAAATAAGAATAAAGATTGGTAGACACCCATAATATGTACACCCCTTTGTACAACTCTGAAAAATTTCAGTTAACCAAATATATGGTTGACCATATTTTTTCAGTTGCATGACCACTACTTAGAAGCTGAAAAATGTGGTCACGCAACTAAATGCGCGTGACCACTATTTTTCCTCTTAGTTAACCAAATAAATTATGGGAAACTAGTGAAAGTGGTCACATAGACCATATATTTGGTTAACCGAAACTTTTAAGTTTTTAGAGTTGTAAAACTCTATTAAACTCCTCTACCATGGTTCCTGCAAATCTGCGACGGAAGATTAACTTTTTGACGGATTCAAATTTACGGTGAATAAAAGAATCCACGGTGGAGGCGGATTGGTCACAGCTTCCGAGTGAAATTCTACAACTCATATCCCAAAAACTGAACAACACCGAGATCTACCTCATTCTCTTTCGTTCCGTATGTTCCACTTGGCGTCGATCTTCTTTAATCCCTAACCAACCTCACAACTATTCTCTTCCAATGCTTCCCAATTCCCGCGACTTTGATTGCTTCCTCTACGAACAAAATATCTTTCTCATCAAACCACCAAACCAATTCCCGCGACTTCGCCCTTGGTTGATCAGAATTGGTCCAAATTAAAAGTTGACTTCGAAAAGTCATATGACTCCGTGGACTTACAATATCATGATGCGGTAATGGTAAAAATTAATTTCCGACCCTTTGTAGGAAATGGATTTGTGAATGTGTTGGAACTGCGGTGGCATTCGTCTTGGTGAATGACAGCCCCACGGAGGAATATCCTTTGGAGAGGGGGCTTCGTGAAGGGGACCCTCTCTCTCCTTTTTTATTCCTGCTAGCGGCCGAGGGGTTTAATGTATTGATGAAATCACTGGTAGGCGTCCATCTCTTTCGTGGATATCATGTCGGCCAACAGAATGAGGTGCAGTTAACCAGTTTGCAGTTCGCGGATGACACCTCGATTATTGGTGAGAAGAGTTGGTTGAATGTGCGCTCTATAAGGGTTGTTTTACTTTTATTTGAGGTAGTCTCAGGGCTGATGGTTAATTTTCACAAAAGTATACTTAGAGGTGAGAATGTGTCCGACTCGTGGTGGACTGAAACTGCTTCGGTAACAAACTGCCGGACGGGTACGATTCCTTTTATGTATTTGGGATTTCCTATTGCTGGAGATATTTGGCAACCAGTGATTGATCGTATTTTATATCGTTTGTCGGTGTGGAAAAGTAAGTTTCTTTCTTTGGGAGGTCGTCTGATTCTGCTAAAGTATGACATGTCTTCTCTTCCGATTTACTTTTTTTTCCTTCTTCAAGGCATCCACGTGTATAATTTCTTATATTACATCTATTTTAAAAAGATGTCTTTTATTTGTAGGGGGCGAGGATATTAGGAAAATTGTTTGGGTCGATTGGGACTCGGTTTTTTACCAAAGGAGATGGATGGCTAGGTGTGACGAAGTGACACAAATTTAATTTTTCATTATTATGGAAGTGGAGTTGGAGGATGTTGGTAGACAAGGAGGGTTTTTGGTATCGAGTCTTGAAGGCTAGGTATGGGAATGAAGGAGGTTGTTTGAAGGAGGGGGCGTGATTGCTCTTTGTGGTGGCGAATGTTGTTAGGAATTCACGATGTTGTAGGGATGGGGGTCGGGAGTTGGTTTGACGATAATGTCCGTCGAGTGGTTGGTGGAGGAGGTACCACTTATTTTTGGACGGATAACTAGGTGGGAGGTGTTCCCTTAGGGGTTAGATTTCCTCGCCTTTTTGATTTGGCCGAAGATAGATGGGCGACGGTGGAGGAAATGGCGAGGAGAGGATAGAAAGATGGGGGCGGTGCCTGGGTATGAAAGAGGCACCTCTTTTCTTGGGAGGAGGGAGTGTTTTGTTTTGCTGCATGATATTTTTTTGCAGGAACATATACTTGACAGGTGGAAGTAGCTGCTCGATCCCTTTAATGGTTACTCCGTGAAGGGGACTTATAATTTCCTCTCAACGATTGATGAACCTCTTGCAAGGGGCTTGTTTGATGATGTTTCATTATTTGCTTGGCGACTTCTACGCAACCCACTTCCAACGAAAGATAATCTTGTGCGGCGTCGTGTGCTTCAACATGACGGCAACAGGTGTGTTGGAGGGTGGGGTAATGAGGAGACTGCAGGTCATTTATTTTTAGGTTGTCCTACCTTTGGCAGCGTGTGCTCTTATGTTTTGCAATGGTTAGGCATTACCTTCGTTGCTGCAGATGTGGTTAGTGAACATGTTCTTCAGTTTGGTCATCTACTAGGGTCACTGCGATTTACACATTTGTTCCTGAAATTGATGTCTTTCGTGTGTCTGGGTCATTTGGAAGGAAAGGAACAACCGGGTTATTAATCACAAGGCACTGGATCCACAACAAGTAACAGACAAGGTAAAACTGTTATCTTTCCAGTGGTTGAAGGTGGGTCTGATTACTTTCACGTTCAACTATCAAGACTGGTGGCGACATCCTTTATCTTGTATGGGTCTTTTGCTGTAATTTGTGTATATTTCTTCTATTTTATTTCAGAATGTTCTTTGATGAGACATCAGTGACTTGACTTGTACAAAATTTTGGGTAGTTCTCTATTGCACGCCTTTTGCGAGATGAATCACTTATGTTGATTTAATATACTTCATTTTGACTTGTTAAAGAAAACAACAAATACTAATGATGTGATGTCGCATCTGTGTGCGAGAAAAGTTAGTGAAAAGTTGTCCTGCCTTGGGTTGTGAGGAAGTCTTTTGGGCCTAATGTGCAAATTTAAAAGAGATCCTTGGGTCTAAGGTGCAAAACAATAAAATTAGGATGTGCAGAATTCACAAGAATATAATATAGATATTGATGCAATTATTTAAAGTCGAGGGTGTGCAGACCACACTAGATCCGCCCCTGCGCATGTGTGTAAGTTTGCGTGTGTAGTTTCGATTATACTATAAAGTTCCATACATATAAGTTATTTCAACATCTGGAATGTTGTTCCATCATCACAAATAAAAATAAAGATTGTAAAATCTTAATATCCATAGTTACTTATACATCTCCTAGGTAGAAATTAAATCGATGATTTATCCTCCTATAAGAAGAAAATTTTCTTTATAACGTAATACATGAGTAAAATTTAATATTTTTTCTTTAATCCCAAGGTTTTCAATCATTTGGGTATTCCAATTAAACCAAACTATTTCACTATCTTCTTTTATAAAAAATACACCCATGTTCCCTACTCCAATAGGACGCTGAATGCAAGCCAATGGTCCAATGGTAAAAATCTTAGTCTATGATTCTTTCACACCAACTTCACCTAAAACATATATGTCAAAAGTTGGTGTACCGAAATCCCATAAGATGAATGCAATGGAACCACTTAACGCGACCAAGTAGAATAGCCTTGAATAAAAGCTATAATTATCGTTCACATCTAAAGATGCGTCTAAGGGTATGAGTGTTGTAACGAACACCTCATTGACCAAGTCAAATGACGCCAATGCTCTTTTAGCACCAGGATGGTCAATTAAATGCCACCAATGACATCTTCCATCCAAGTACAGCCGCTCACTGGCAACACAATCAAGCGTAGAAAAAGAACAACTTGTATCACCCAAGTACATATTGATATTAAGTTTTTTCCAAGAATTACTTCTAAGGCTATATATCTCCCAAAAGGAATCACATGATATATCTCCCCACGGCACATCTTCTACCGGTATGCCAAAATCTTCCCAATCTCGGGAAGTTGGTGAAAAATAATATAAATATCTAATCAACTTATAATCATCTTTATCATGGTCATAGCCAAACCCATGAAGAATAGTATCAAACCTTTGATAAGATGGAACAGCCTCGAGAGGGCTTGGAGGAATAACTTTGAATTCTTTAGTAGCTGGGTTCCAACATACAGTTCTTCCATTATTTGTGTTGCGGAGGCAAAGAATTCCGGTAATACTACCAGAATCTAAAATACGAAAAACAAGGATCCTCCTCATGAAATGGATTTGGCCAATCTAATTTGACCTTATTCTTATATCTATCACTTGAAAGTGAAAGCAAATCTCTATCACCGTTTTGTAAAAGTAGAGATACATCACCATAGTAATAATGGTGATTAGATATTAAATTTTTGCGAAAGATATTCATAAAATGATGGTTTTCAAATAAAACTGTCCATGATTTATGAACACATGTAAATCGCATTAAAGATTTCAAAGGTAATTTTGATAGAATGGAAAATGCAAGTTCATCATGTATGTAGTTCCTAACCTTTTCACCTGTCGCTGTCAAATATTTTTCCATCTCTGCTTGAAATTGTAATAGGTTCACAATCACAGGGAGATGTGTTGATCCGAGCAATTAGTAAGAAAGAAAAACAGATGAATTCAAGCAAAGTGTGTGATTTGAAGAGCAATCAATGAAATTGTAAGGGCAGGGAAAACTGACTCTCTTCTTATAGTTTGGATTAATATAACCTTAATTGATAATTAATAAAATAGAACCTTAATTGAGAAGTATCCGTAAAAAACTTCTTAAGGAAGCAATTAAAATATACTTTTATAGAATAATATCAAGAGAAAACTTGATTAAGAAAAAATATCAAATATTTGGATTTCCACTTCCACATATATCTTATCAATTTAAGTGTTTTATTAATTTTGTTTGACAAAAGTATTTTCTTAATTGTCAATTTATTTTTATGTATCATTATATTATAAATAATTTTAAATGCTTTCCTTTATTTTTTACAAACTTAAATGCTTTTCTTTAACATCCGTTGATTTTTTAATCAAAATAAATACACTGATTTGTTTTTGTATAAAGATTCCTTTAACATAAAGTTATGGAGAATAAAGGTATTTTTCAAAAAAGAAGAGAATAAAGGTATTATGATTTCCTTGACTAAAAAAAGAAGGTATTATGATTTCTTTAATTAAGAAATGTCTATATTAAACTGATTTTTTTTTTAATCAAAATAATAAATAACCGATTTCTTTGTTGGTCTATATGGCAAAGAAGGATTTGCGCTAGAGAAAAGGTGAATAACGTTTTTCAAAATTATCAAGAGTTTAGCGAAAACGTATTTGAAAAGGTGTTTGACTTATTGGATTCGTACACGATAGCGATAACAAAAATCAAGACAATGATAATATTATAAGATTTACTATTGAATTGAGATATTACATTGCTAAATCTTAATACAATCAACTATCAATAACCCACAACACAATTCAGAAAACCAGACAATTCTCAAACCAAACCTAAATGCAATAAAACAAGCTATCACTAAGGAACATAAGTATATGAACTAATGAATTGAAACTTAATTGGATTCAATTGTGATAAAATTGACTTAGAAAAGAATCTTAATCCAATGAATTAAGTTAGGTTTACCACTAAAAATAGAGAAATGCTAAAGAATGCCCTTGGGGCATTGATTAAAATGATAAAAATAGAAAAATGGTATTAGGAAATGATGAAAAGTGATGAATTTAACTTTTTAAAAGTCAAAACATCGTTGAATCCAATGTAAACATTCTACTTTTAGTTTCCTTAACAAGTATCCTAAGTGCCCTAAGGGCACTTGTTAGCATAACCCTTAAAAATATGATCACATCAAATCAATTAGCTACAATTACTAAAATTCATATACTACAATTAAGACAAAGTAAAAGAGGAAAGGGAAGAGAGGACACTGAAAGTTATAGTAGTTCGCTCTTTCGTCCTCGCTTCGGGGTATGTCTACTCTTCTTGATAGAAAACGCCTCTATCAAGGACTTCAACTATTGTTGAAATTTGTTAGAAATATTATGATTACAAGAATTCCCTTTTTTACCCTAATCTTCAATTCCTATACAACAACAACCCCCATTGATGTTCAGATGAACTTCATCAAGGATCATTTTGCAACAACTGGCAACAGGATCAGGCTTGAGGATGTGTCTGAGACTATGTATGGTGGTGCTCCACCAGTAGCAAAGAGCAGGAAGACAAAGAGGAAAGCACTCACAAAGGATGAGTACTTGGTAGAAGCTCCTGAACCAAAGAAGGCCAAGAAGTCTAAGTCTGCTTCACAAGAACAGCTAACTGCTCCTGAAGTGCTCTCTATTCAACAAGAAGCACAAGAATTAAATGCTTCTGAGGTTCTGGACAAGAGAACCAGAAGCAAGAAACCAGCTGATGCCCCTCAGTCAACTATTCAAAAGAAGAAGAGGAAGATGGCTATCAGGAAATTGAGGCAAGCAAGCCTTGCTGAGTAGGATCAAGAAGAAGCTGCAACTTCACTAGTAACAAGAGAAATCTTGAAGAAAAGAGCTGAAGAAGCAGCAGTGAAGAAAGCACTTGAGATTGCTGCTCAAATCTCAGTGCCTTGAGATGTGTTGTTGCAAGAAGCATCTGTTGAAGCTGCTCAGGCTGGGATTGAGCTAACTGAAAACTTACAACAGCTAGTGGTGTCTAGTGAGCTACTGAAGGTTTCTGAGGAGAAAGCTGCTGGATCAGAAGCTGCCACTTCAAAAGCTGCTGCTTCAGAAGTTGCTAAAGGTAACCCTGATTTCTCACACTCTGCAAATGTTATAGAGATTGAATCTGGTACATCAACCTCAACCTCATCCTCCACCAATACCTCAGACTCATCTGATTTAGATGATGTCACTCTAAACATTCTATACAAAAACCTTTCACCATCCACCAAACAAAAGAAAAAGCCTAGTGATAAACCATTTAAGCCATCATATCCATATGTTCTTGATAAAATAGGTGAGATGTCTCAAATGAGAGTGGATCTGTGTGCAAAACTACCAGCTGACCATCCACTTCAAACACCTGTGGTTGAACCCTTAAATGTTGCACCTGCTGATGCAGAGAGTACTGATGAACCAGCTGGGTCAGTATCTGCAAACACTTCCACATCATCACACTCAAACCAACCAACAATAGTTGAACCCATAAACTTTGCCCAAACAGAAACATAAATCTTTGTTGAACCATCTGACTCTCAACCAAAATCACCCACAAAACACTCAGAACCAAACATTTTAGAATAACTTATTAGTCACTACTCAGGTGAACTACCTGAAGTTGAGTCTGAACTACAGAAAGCCTCTGAGGTAGCTTCTGATGAAGTTGCTTCAGAAAGCCCTCAACAACAAACAACTAACCTAGAAACAGCCTCAACCATTTCCCAAATCATCCCTGGCCATATTGAGTCTATGTCATGTATTGAAGAAGTTAGTGAACCAGAAGCAACTGACATGGAGATTGAGATGACCAACTCTTTCTCCACTTCTGCTTCTGATGACATTTCAGAGACCAATATTCCAACAACAATACCTACCATTATCCCAACCATCCCTACAAATAACCAACCTTCACCATCAAACCTAGCCATTCAACCCATTACTCCTCCTAAACCAACAAAAATCCCCTCATCACCAACCATGCATCTGGATTCATCTCTTCTGGCAGATGTGTGTGAGAACATCTTTCAGGAACTCAATAGGCTAATTCAATCAAGAAATGATCTTCTCCATCAGAACAGCTATGAGTAGTCCAGGAAGAGACTGAAAGAGAGAGTTGAGAATGTCTTGAATGCACTTCGAAGAACATGTATGGATGATCAAGATATTGCTCAACAAAAGCTCAAAGATTGGCTAAAGGGAGGTACCAGCAATCTTCAAGAAGTTAGAGTACTAAAAATTTGGGTGAAGCATCCTTTATGCTTGAGACAAAGGAATGAAACTGATTTCATTCCAGCAGGAATTCATCCAAGAGAGCTCAATGTCATCTGGTTGACAAGAATGAATATCAAACCAGTATCTACTGAATTAGCTGTGCTGCAGAGGAATGCTGAATTGGAAAATGAGAACAGGCAGCTAAAGAAAGAACTTCTTGAGCAAAAGCTACTTCTGATAGAGTACAAGTCTTCTACAGAAGCCAAGCTAGAAGAAGCAAGAGTCAAAGAAGAAAAGCTGATCAAGAGCAATGAAGATTTCAAGAATGAAAGGAAGCAACAAGCTGAAGAGACCAACAAGATGATGAAATAGATGATGGAAATGTTTCAGAAACAAGCCCAACCATAGTTGCACACCTTAGCTTGTTTTCTTTTATATCTGTTGTCTTTTTGCTTCTGAACTTATTTTGCTTCTGAACTTAGTTTCACTTCTGAACTTAATGATTCTGATCAATATTATTGCTTCTGAACTTTATGTGTTTACGTTTTTTTATATATATATGTCACTTTATTTTTTCTCATCTCTTTCTTTTTGTCTTTATTTTTTATACTTTTTGTTGATGACAAAAGGGGGAGTAGAGTATAGTATTTATAAGCGCTGAGCCCCATTAATTTAATTCTAACAAGTTAAATTAATAGGATCATCTTCTTATCTCTTAAACTTCTAATGTGAGATTATTCTTAGTGTTATTGCGCTTTAATGATAAATTTAATTAACATGGATAGAACTCAGAGGGAGCTTACAAACCTCACCTTAAAGTACTATTGGACTCAGGGGGAGTTTACAAACCTCAAACCCATATAGTCAACGTGTTAATTGGATTAACAACAATTGAACATATTTTTAAATACTAATGTTTGTCATCATCAAAAAGGGGGAGATTGTTGGAACAAAATACGTTTAACAAACATTACCCTTAGAGTTGGGGAGATTGTTAGAACGAAAAATGTTTAACATATGTTACCCTTAGAGTTTTGATGATAACAAGGTATTAAAAATTGTCAATTGGATATGCTAATATTTGTTCAAGTGTATAGGACCATAGACAAAATTTTAAATCTTTATAAGGTTCTGGAAGAACACAAGAGAGCAAAAGAATCAACAAAAAGGAAGCTTGAAGCGTCTGAAGAAAAGTGCTCCTGAAGTACAAAGTGCTCCTGAAGTGATGACGTCATCAGAAGCGCCTCATCAGAAGCAAGATCACCAGAAGCTGAAGTTCATCAGGAGATGAAAAATCTTAAAGATTCAAAAGCTGGGAATTTGATTTAATCACGTCTAGACATTGCAGAAAGACTGAAAGAGTATAACAACGAACCTTGAAGATGAAATTTGAAAGCATTGTATGCTTGTCCTATCAAGAGCGTTGACAAAGGACAATTGTACGAACTGTACAACCACTTCCTCCACTACTATGTTTGTGTCTCTACAACAAGACAAGGATAACAGCTCTTCCTGCAGAAATGTTCCTTCATACAAGGAATGCATTTGAAATTGATCCTTCATAGGACAATAACCATATCAGGCAAAAGATCATTGGTGATTATCAACAAGCTTCAAACGACTCTTTTCTTTTTGTGTGCTGGCAATTCTCCAACGTATCTTTCACACCACTATATAAAGGAATGAAGACCTGCTAGTTGAGAGAACAATACAACAGACTTAAGCAATACACACGCATACAAAAGCTAGACTCTCACAACAATTCAAAGCTCATACTCTGTTATTGTTTTGCATTTCAAAGTTACTTAGAATTTCTTAGCAAAGTCCATATTTTAGAAATTCTATAGTCTCAAGAGTCTGTAACTGATTTATATTGTGAACACCACTGATTTTATATCAAGTGTTCAAACTCAAACAATTTTCTGTGTAAATCTGTTTGATTGTAAGTCTCTTGCTTGTGTGCTTGAGCATTAGAAGTCTCTTGCAGTTGTGCTTGAGCATAGAAGTCTCTTTCTTGTGTGCTTGAGCATAGGAAATCTCTTGCTTGTGTGCTTAAGTAATTTGAAGTCTCATACTAGTTGTAGTATTGAGCAATTGTAATTTAAGATTACATTTTAGTGAACTCTCCTTGAAAGTGCAAGGGGGACAAGACTACTTCCGGTTTGTGGAAGGAACCTGTATAATTGTTTTGTGTCTTTCTTCTCTCTCTCTCTCTCTCTCTCTCTCTCTCTCTCTCTGTTTTTATCCGCTGCATTTAGATTCTGATTATCACTTCAGAAGCTGAAATCTATATGTTTTTGAACAGTGACTTCAGTAGGAGAAAACGAAGAAAAAGCAAACACAATTCAATCACCCCTTCTTGTATTTTTCTCACCTTCAATTGATTCAGTAATTTGAGAGTTGTGTGGATATAGCTATATATAGAATGAGTGGCAGGTGCAAAATTTTAGTAAAAAACAACGTAGTGATTGGAATCACCAAAATTCTGATTCAATTCAGACATGTAGAAATAGAGAATCTAGACATATGAAGATTCATACGAATCAACCAAAGCTTGAATCGAATAAATTAGCCCAGATGAAGGTAGATATGATTCAAGGATTTGTGATTCAAATCAACATGTCAAAACACCACCGGAGGAAAACATTGATATGAATCAAAGTATTTTGATTCGATTCAATTGTGATACGATTCAGGAAATCATGAATTGAATTAAAATGCATGACACACAAGAAACAAGGGTGGAGAGAATGATTGATACGAATAAAAAAAAACTTATATCAAATCAATTATCTAGAAGAAAAAAAGTTTGACACGCAAAAGAAATATTTCTACACATTTGACATCCAAGAACCATATGACATAAAGAGACAACGAGTTCTAGTTGCTTTAACAACTTCTAGGCTATAACTAACATTATGTAAGCATCATCAAACTAACCTAGCAAATAAACATCATCAAAACAAAAAACTTAATGTTATAAGCAACTTCGTTATCCCCCTTTTTGATGATGTCAAACAATGTTGATGACGTTGGCTTAACTCCCACTGAAACTTATCATACAAGAAACCAAAAGCACATGACATATGTCTATTACAACTATTCATAATGTGCATGAAAACATCCATACAGACATCAAACATCAATATTCATAAGTCAGAGGTCAATGCAAACAAACACGTAACATATTGCAATCACGAATTCACGACCATAAACAAAAACAACTAAACAATAGGCAAAAGTAACATCAACATAACAAAAGAAGTAACAAAAATAAATTGACATCACATCATTCTCCTCCTTTGACAACGTCAAAAAAGGGAAGGTGCGGTGTACGAAATTATTTCATTTGATCAATTGATACAAGACATGCATGTGTTGAAGAATGTTGTTCACACTTCACTCAATGCTTGGAAACACTAGTAAGTTATCAATATAACCTCATCGGCAGTTAACTGCTGATGGATTTTAACCAACGTCAGTTAACTGCCAATGGACATTTACGTCTTTTTCTGATGTATTTCAGCCTTGTTAGAAGTGTAAACAACAATTTTCGCATGTGTTATTAATAGCCCAACAGATGCAATGGTAAACACCGGGGAAAGCCAAACCAAAAAGGAAGACTTTCACATACAGCGACAAAACAAGAGATAAATCTATTTTCTTTTCACTTTAAAAATAATTGAATTGATATATTTTGAAAATTATTTTTAAACACTAGATACAATTTTTTTGTATATCTTGCGCTAACAGAGATGATGACATTCAATATTTGATATCAAATTGTACGCCAAGTTATCTTGGTTAACATCTTTACCTTTGTATGTGGTGATGTTTTAGCAAAGACTTTTTTCATATTTATATTATTGCATGATCACGCACTCCTTTGAAAGCTATTAACGGAGGGGGAACTAAGCAATTTTCTGAATATCTCTTTTCTGATTAAAGTTAGAGAAACCATTTTTGGATAACTTTGAACAACATTTTCTAATACTTGTATTGTATTCTTATTTTCTCTCTCCCTCTTTCGTTCTCTATAAATATGATTACTTTTAAAGTTGAGATTTGAGAAACATGTGTACAACCGCTTTTGGATAAATTTTGAACAACTCTCAACTTTCGAACAGGTGGTATAGCATTGGTGGGTTAAATATAGGCCTAAAAATAAAGTTTTACTTGAATTTTACTCACTTGAGATGATCCGGTGGTATTGACCTAAAACCTTAGAGCATAGGTCTCAAGTTCAATTCTTCATTATGTCAATTTTAGCGGGTTAGTTTGATTTTTTCAAAAATAAAGTTTGACTTGAAATTATATACGAAAAGTTTATGCACTTATATCAACTAGAAGCTAGCATGTACAATATATTATTTACAATATATTACTTTAAGCCAACTTCATAAGTTTCGTCTGATGTGAAAAAGACAAGTCTTGATTTTTAGATGTTATGGGTTCGAGCCAGCTACTTCTCTTGTAAAAGTAAATGTAAATATTTTTGTAAGTTTTTTAAGCGATGAGATCTTCTATGCTTCTATGCATTGGATGGGACATCATCCTTCCACTTTAAATTTTGTTTATAAAGGAAATAGTTCAACCCAAAACAAGTTTACGAAGATTAAGAATTATGTATTATGTTTTATTTTATCTGGCCTAACTCTCTTATAAAATTTGCTTGAAATGTGAGGGACTCATTCTTTATAAATACTATTGAGTTTAATGTGTGGATATAAACGAAGGGCGGTCTGATGAATAGGTTTTGATACCATATTTAATTTTTTTTTCTTCTTATATTTTGACTCCTTGCAAAACTACTTTTATAAGGTGATCGTCGTCGCTCTTCATAAATTTATTTTAAACAATGTCTCTTTTTCCGGGACTAATTTAGGTATTATCTCTATTTTTAGCGAGAGTTGTGTTTTCAAAATATTAAGGAACTTTTGTTGTTTTTCTAGGGGGAACTTTTGTTGTTTTGTTATTACTATTACTAGTGTCTCTGTCCGCTTTTTCTACCGCGCTAATGTGTGAAATTATGAATAGTACTTTTTTAAATTTTAAATTTTTTTCTTTTATTCGTATTTAAACTTGGGACTTACAACATCTTATCTCTTAACGTCGTAAGACCAGTTGAACCACCCAACCGTTCAAGTCTTAATGATAGTTTAAATCAATTATGTGTTTTATGTAATTAAAAGTATTTAACTGTTTCAATTTCTGGAGAGGTGTTTTTATTTGATAATGGAATGAATTTTTGTCTAAACAACAAAAGTAGTGCAACTATTGATATCTTTGCATAATAGTGAGAAGTAAGAAGCAAATAGTTTGAGAAATTAAAAAAATAAGAGAGAGAATTAGAGGTTGTACCTCAGCAATGCCACCACCGTTGTTGGCGTCGTCACAGGATTCGCAACCTATTCGTGCCAAAGTCGTCACCTCTTCTTCCTACCTTTTCCGCCTCTCCATATGTCTTGTCCTCAAATATGATTAATATCAAATGTGTACATGCCTTTTAGACTTTTTGCATAACGTGTGCATTATCTTCTTTTAATTATACTTGAAGATTAAAACAAACGTGTGCATATATAACCATGTTAAAGAAAAAGGGTTAAAAGGTGAACTCACAATACAAAACATATTAGGGAAAATCAGTTCACTCATATCCTCCTATAGTCTTAAATTAATTCCCTTCAATTTCTCATATCAAACTTCTTAAATTAATCGGTCATATCCTAATACTCCTCTCATTTTGTTTGTCTCTCAATTATACTCTCCCCTTTATCTTGAACCAAGTTAATATGAACCTGTATTCCATGTTTTTTCCTGCCAATTAGACCTAATAAGGTGTAAAAATATCATATAACCTCCTTTAGTGCGGTTAAGTAAATCAAAAGATGAATAAAATCAAAAAGATGAATAAAATAAAAGAGGAAACATAAACACTGGGCAAAAAGAATCAGCATTGCACAAAAAGAAAGGTTGGGCGGAGCGGTTAAAAAGAGGGAGGTAGGTCATTTGGTGAGGGAGAAGAAACCTTTTATTCTTTGTATACAAGAAACTAAGTTGCCAGTGTTCGACGCCTTTGACTGCCTGTCCATTTGGGGTGACGACAAAGTTGATTTCTCTTACCAACGTTCAACGGGGGCTTCCGGAGGTTTAGTGACGCTATGGGATGTGAATGAGGTGGAGGTGTGGTCGACAGCGTCCCTGGATCATGTACTCGCAGTAACAGGTCGGTTTTTGAAGTCTGGGGAACAATTTACAGTGTTTAATGTTTACGCTCCTTGCGATACTTCCCGCCAACACGTCCTTTGGAATGCTCTATCTTCTAGGATCGAAGCTTTGGCGGGCCGAAATGTTTGTGTTTGCGGTGATTTTAATGCCATCCGGAGTGCGGCGGAGAGAAGAACTGTGAGTGGCGCTACTCACCAGGCAAGTATTGATAACTTTAACGGTTTTGTTGTCAACAATAATTTGGTCGACCTCCCGCTCCGGGGGCGCACTTACACGTGGTATCGGGGAGATGGGAGGACGATGAGTCGCATTGATCGTTTCCTTTTGACTGACAACTGGGTTTTGACTTGGCCTAATTGTATTCAACTGGCTGTGTCCAGAGGGTTGTCCGACCATTGCCCCTTGGTGCTCTCTGTCGATACTCAAAATTGGGGGCCCAAACCTGTGAGGATGTTAAAGTGTTGGGCGGATATTCCGGGTTACGACTCTTTCGTGAGAGATAAGTGGAGATCGTTTCAGA
>Ga0228710_1000613_pt1 | contig 47108 bp, 21 predicted proteins | sample MedpolnodulmetaG_FD_177995 | JGI IMG/M metagenome (GOLD analysis project Ga0228710, IMG submission 177995) | Root nodule microbial communities from Medicago polymorpha collected in Santa Monica, California, United States - pink nodules | ecosystem: Host-associated > Plants > Roots > Nodule... | reverse complement strand
TGCAAAGGAAAAGGTCCAGCAAACAGCCCAAGCAGCTAAGGAAAAGACAGGACAGACAGCCCAAGCTGCAAAGGAGAAAACCCAGGAAACAGCCCAAGCAGTAAAGGACAAAACCCAACAAACAGCCCAAGCAACAAAGGATAAAACCCAAGACACAACTGGTCAAGCTAGAGACAAGGGTTACGAGATGGGCCAGGCTACCAAAGAAACTGCCCAATCAGGAAAGGACAACTCAGCTGGGTTTTTACAACAGACAGGTGAAAAGGTTAAGGGTATGGCACAAGGTGCTACTGAGGCAGTTAAGAACACTTTGGGAATGACAAATGATGAGGAAGACAAGGGCCATGTCACAACAACAACAAGAACAACCCGTCGTAACGTCGTTGATTGAGATTATTAGCTACTATGTTTCAATAATGTTGTATTGTAATTTGTTATTTGTTTTTCTTGAATTTGGTTTTTAACCAAACGCACTTTCTTTTTAGAATAAGTTGCGATTTCCTCATATCTATGAGTGGAAAATGTATCATGTAATCTCTATTTTTCTAGTTTGAACTTTGTTCTTGTGATAAATTGATAATAGTACTATAATTTTCCTTTGTCATATAGCATCCAAAAGCTTTCACTTTGTTCATTTTTATTTCTGTACAACACAGTTCAAGAGTAGGAATTCTCTATTCTGCTCTCAAATAGCGTGTTCAAATTAAGTAAAATATCATCACAACACATTTCTGTTATTACAAATGAAAACTGTAGATCAACGTGGTTGACCTAGCGAAATAGATTAGACTCTAATAATTTGATGAATCAATCAGGAATCTTACCTTCGTTTGAGAAATTCTACTCAAAAGATGAAATGGTCACATATATGATAATAATGTTGCGGACCATGACAACCCTCTCAATACTACATATGTCACTTTTAGTTACATTTTTCTAAGTAACATTTATAAAAAGAATGTTACCGAATGTAAGTTTAGATTGAAACCTAAGAGGGGTCGAATTAGGTTTTCAGGTTTATCGGATAATTTTTTAAAGGTTTCAATAGAAATGCCGAAAAATAAAGAAATGCCGAAAAATAAAGAGAGTAAGGGAAAGATAAAGAATACAAAAAAAAATTATAGTGGTTCTACTATAAATACATCCACTCCCTTCACATTTCACGATAGAATTTCACTATGTTAGAATTTTTGTTACAATCAATTTCACCCAAGACCCCCTAACAATGTTTCTGTTATTTTCGTGTTTAAAAATTCATAAACTACTACTGAAAAAATTATCGGGTTGAGTCACGACCATGTCGTTCTCTTTAAGACTTTTCGCGGCATTACCCAAGTTTGTGTAAGGTAGACTAACAACCGCGCCGCCTCCAGAATAAAACAAGCCAGATCACTGTTCAATTACGTACTGCACAGTATGTAATTGTCCGAGAATATACACCTCAAAATATGGCTTAATTGTTCGATTAAAACCACTCAATATGGTACGTGACCACTCTTATCGAAACCGAAGGGACAGAAAGGAGTAAAAGCAGAAGAAGGACTCGTCAACACAAGTCGAAGGAGGGAGAAGAGAGAAAAAGCACAAGAATCATCAACTGTGAATTTCAATGTAAAGAATGAGTGGGGGGAGCTTTCCTTTTATAGGCAGAATTCGTAACAAAAAATGAGTGACTTAAGTTTAATCCTTAAGCTAACTCTTTTCTGTTTCTTAGTTGGATATATCCTGAATTTTTCGGATACGCGCTTAAATTAATTAATTTGTCATTTTCAAGTGATAAAAAAAAAAATTTGACCCAAGCTTGGTCGGACGGCGTTGGCGTCGCGCGTTATATATATGTTTTTCTAAGCGCTTACCCGTTCGTAAAAGTGGGTACCCCAAAGACACACCCTTGGAGGTCACCCCACCCATATATAAACACTTACTATCCAACTTTTCACTAGAATTAACTAGTGTTCCAACAGTTTCTAATATACACAATATACACCTTACTATCTTACAACAATTCTAAATTCTCACCAACAATGGCAAATAACTTTACGATAAAGTAATTAATAAATAAATTTGTGTGGTTGTAATCAATATCAATATCACTCTTGACAAATAAGAACTTAGGCTCAAAAAACTTTTCTTTACGGATGTTTAAAAGGTTGACAAAGTTTTCCAAGATCAGAAAGTGAGAATTTGGAAGCAAGTGATATTGGAATTTACAATTGAGATATTGAAAGTTGTAATGATTGTTGTTGTGTTTGAAAGTTCTGATCTCAATTGAATATATATAGGTAATAGGCTAAAACAATGTTCATGAAGCAAAACAATCCTTCAAGAATGGTTTAAGATGGAGAGAAATGAGTTTGAAATGATATTGATTCAAGAAAAATGATTTTCTATAAGTGATAACCGGTTATCATTTAGTGTGTAATCGGTTACACTCTACGTTTCAAAAGATTTCAAACATGTAATCGGTTACCATATGGTGTACCGAGCAGACTATGTCAAAATCATTTTTTCAAGAAGTTTAAGAGTTTTGCTTCATTTGGGAACTTAGACAAATGTTTGTGAAGAGTTCTAAATTGATTTTTTATGAGCATTTTAAGTCTTTTAAATGATAAGTATGATAAATCATAAGACACGAACCATACTTACAAAGATTTATTTATAAAGCCTAAGTTTCCATCTTCATCATACATCTTGAGCCTCTTAAAACTTTCTTCTTTTGGTGATGAGGTGTTGTTATCATAAAAATCCAATCAAGTTAGGAAAACACCTTCTTCACACCAAAAAGAAAAAATGTTACCAATTCTCACTAAAAAGGCACAAAAATTACGTTGGTGACCTAAAGTTTTTTTATTTCATTTATGAGATTTTCTCTCACCTCACTTCCAATCCCGAAGCAACGACGCCTCAAAACTTTTTTTTTTCCCAATCTCGTTTCAATCTTGTTCATTTTTCATAACAATCAATTCTTCCCAACTATGTTTTCATGCCTGATCTGGCTTCGTTTTCTATCCCAATCTCTTTTAGTTTGTTTCATCTTACAATTGATCTAAACTTTGTTTGTTTTCATTATCCTATTTCGTACATTGATCTAGCAAAAATGCAAGGACATCAAATTCTCCGACAAAGAGGAGTTTCTTGGATTTGGCACCATAATCAGAACAATTTAGGTTTCATTTGTCGTGATTCTGATAATGTTTTTCATCAATTACTTCATATGTCACGATTTTGATAAGGTTTTCCATCGATTATTTCATTCAAATCCTAGGTTAAAAAAAAATAGAGATAGATAACTAATGAGTTTCTATGTTGCTTTGTTTCAAAATATTACCATTACATATATAAATTCAGTAACATTTGAAAAATGAGAGGTAAAGCTTATGTTACAAAATGGTTTTAGTAACAATGAGAGTAACATTTTAAAAATTACACCTCTTTAGCAGCTAATCTGTAGACAATCAAAATGGTAGTGATTAATAAATATTATCCTAGCTAATTTATAGTGCAGTAAAATATAAAAATTGATGGAAACAAAGTAACAAAGAAGCTCCTTATTTTCATTAAAAAAAAAATTCCTTATTTTTTCAGTTAGTGTATTTGAGAAAGAATCAATTTTCTCCCTCGTCTGTTTCAGCATCACCTAACCTTCCATAAGTTAGGGATTTTATCGTCTAAAGTTCAATCACCTATTTGCCGTTGTCGGTTAACGTGATATTTATTTATAGGTGTAGACAACTCATGAAGGTTTCACACTAATAATTTAATGTATCAAACTTTCATAGACATATTTCAAATTATAATAAAAACTATCACCACGTAGACATTTCAATAATTTTTATTTAAGTTTAGTAAAAAAAATATTTATTAAAAAAATGTGCATTTCAATATATATTATCTTGCAATTTTTGACTTAGACAAAATATGTTTAGATAATTTCTAGCAATCATGGACAAATATAAGAATTATTTTATCTTTACATTTAAAATCCCCTCCTCCAAACAAGACCCCATTCCCTTACACTGTTGTTCCATCGTCAAACCTCACTAACGAGGCTAAGTTTTTGAAGAGACAAAGTAAACAATCTCGGATAAGCTAAAGAAAGATGTTTTTGGCTTTAACCAAATATCATGCTAAAATAAAGTTGTGTTTCCATTTTCGATACTTATCTTAGCAAACTCAAAGGAACTAATCTTGCTCCTCCCACATCCTCTTCCTAAGCCACACAAGTCCTTCCACCAAATTGATGGACGCTTCAACTTCTCTCTAGTAGATAAGAAACTAAGATATCAAGAACAAAGAAATATTTACATAGACTTATATTATTATTTTAGTATGACATTATTTCTATTCTTCAATACATATGTGTGTGTGAAGGTTTACGACTATATTCACAAATTTATTATATCCTCAACAAAAAATTCAAGTCTCTTTTATTTTCGTTGTGTATTATAATCTAATCTTTTCTCAAATGGATGTAATCATATTTGTTTGATTTGAGTTTGAAGTGAGTTATTAAATTTTGGCTTTAATATGTGTTGCAATTTTAGCTTTAATCTTGGTAAATTACTCTTTCAAATTTAATCATTTAAAATTTCGTCTCTACACCCACTTAAAATTTCGTCCTTGCAATTAGGGGTGACTGATATGTGGAGGTTTCGATTTCCGGATTCTATGGAGAGTTATATTGAGGAAGATGAAGATTGGTGATATGGGGAAGAGATGGGGTTTTAATTTTGGAGCTATAGGGATGTTGAATGCTGGCGAGCAGTGTTGTTGTTGTTTCCACCGTGTATGGTCGAGTTTCAAGTGAGAAAGAAGAAAAAGAATGAAGCAGGGAGATTGATGATTTCTCAGAGAAGAAAAAAATGAATCATGTTTGAAAGGGAAGCTTGAAGAAGTGAAGAAGATGAATTTGAGGGTATTTTTGTCCATTCCGATGTTATTTTGCTAATTTGATGACGTCGCAGTAATTAAGTGGGTGTAGGGACGAAATTTTAAATGATTAAACTTTAAAAAGATAATTTACCAGGATTAACGATTACAGAGACCAATTTTTAAATAATCCCTAATTGCAGGGATGAAACACATATTAAAGCCTTAAATTTTTGCATAGAACACTTATTCTATTTTAAAATTTTAAGGATCAAATATTTCTTAGATGATGATAAACATTTTATATCACCAACAACTCTTTTATGTGAATGTTGCTTCATTAGGGGATGATATTAATATGAATTTGATCTCCACCGGTGAAATATAATCCATATTGAAAAGTAAGTGTTGGAATGAAAAGTTAAACTATTGTCACCCTTTTTTAAAAGTATCTAATTTATCCACTCCATAACCAAGATGTCTATATTTAGCTTTGTGCTGAAGAATCTACCATTACCATTGTCTTTGCGCATCACACGGATATGTTACAGCAAAAGACAATCATGAAAATCTATCTCGTCATCATCATTATATAATAATCAAGTAATGGCAAGTTGTCAAAATTCTAGAGGCTGGTTTCTCATCTTAAACTTATGAATGGCATTCAAGTTTACAACCATCCATGGCACGACACATGTTGTGCACGTGTCAAGAAGTTGGACACGTGGTTACCATACAGGACTTATGAAACACTATAAATAATGCATGAATGAAACTCAAAACCTAACAACAACAAAAAAAAAATACTCGACATATATTCATAGGAAGAAAGTTTCTATATCATATAAAACAAACTAGTGAGTGAACCAGTTAAACCATTTGAAGAAGAAAGATGGCATCACACGATCAGAGCTACAAAGCTGGTGAGACCATGGGACGAACTGAGGTATGATAAATGTCATTCACATTACATTTCTATATACTTCATGCATCTATAGAACTCTTATCCCTATTTTGGTTTTAGTCTTTATTTTATTTTTTATAGAGCCTATTTTTAAGAAGGACTAGAAAGAAGCACATATTTTTGTAAGAAAAAAATTTAAATAGAGATTAAACTGAATATATTTAGCTCTATAATATACAATGGTGATATTTCCTTTCAAAAAACATACAATTGGGATTGAACCCTATTTCAGATTAAAAAAAAATTTATGGTTTTCTCTAAGATTATCTTAGTTGTGTGTTTAGTGTCATGAATGAATAACTTAATATGTTGGTTTTAACAGTTAAGTAACTGTGATTTGTTTAATTGGTGGATCAGGAAAAGTCTAACCAAATGATGGGCAATGTGGGTGACAAAGCCCAAGCTGCAAAGGAAAAGGTCCAGCAGACAGCCCAAGCTGCAAAGGAGAAAACCCAGCAAGCAGCCCAAGCAACAAAGGAAAAAGCCCAAGACACAACTGGTCAAGCTAGAGAAAAAGGAACAGAGATTGGCCAGTCAACCAAAGAAACTGCCCAATCAGGAAAAGACAACTCAGCAGGGTTCCTACAGCAAACAGGAGAAAAGGTTAAGGGTATGGCCCAAAGTGCTACTGAGGCAGTTAAGAATACTTTTGGAATGGCACATGATGATGAAGATAAGGACCATATCACAACAACTCGTCGTTGAGATTATTAGTTATATTATATGCAACAATTTCAACAAAATGATGTTGTAATTTGTTTTTCTTGAATTTAGTTTTTGCTAAACCTTTGTATTTCTTTTTTTAAATAAGCTGCTTTTCCCTCCTATCTAGAAGTTCATATCTAGATGTTAAAGAGGAAAATGTATTATGTAACTCTATTTCTAGTTTGAACCTTGTTACTGTGATAATAATGCGTATACTATAATTTTCCTTTGTCATATCATCATTAGTTCATTTTTTGTACAATACAGTTCAATAATAAGAATTTTGTCTATACTTTAAAAGAATTAAAATCTATATTATGGTAATTTTGTGTGATATAGCACACGTCTCTTAACATTCAAATAATGATAATTGGTCTGTTAACGAACTTTTCTTACATTTAAGGTATGGTCGACACTCTCAAAAACTCTTATCCTTTAATCATAAACGATACCATGGAAGAAACTTTTGTTAAATGGAATGACAATAACCATTCCCATGTCATTTTTAATATCGATGGAAGTTGTCTTGATTCCCCCACTAGAGCTGGCTATGAAGAGGTGTCTTAAGATATCAGACAGACTTTTTTTTTGTTAGGTTTTTCTGGTTATATCCATCATACTTCGAATATTATTTGGGCCTGGCTAAAGAAAAAGGTACTACTGATGTAGTCTGCTATTCTGATTCTTTACTTTGTAGCAACATCATCATCGGCCACTCCATGAGATATCATGCTTACGCTGTTTTGATTCAGGACATAAAAGATTTAATGCAACATATTAATGCATCAGCCACTCTTCCTCCTTCAAAGTGATATTGCTGGAACCTTTCGTTTGAGTGTTTAGCTCTCAGTTTGTTTTTCTCTTTTCTGTTGTTTTTCTCTAGAACACATAATGTGAATTAAGTTTCGATCCCTACTATCATTATTATAATGCCTTAATGCTAATAAAACTACTAACGATATTAACATTAGTTTGTGGTTCGAGAGTATAAAACTTCGAATATGTAAAGAAATAGTACATTGCATACATAGAAGAGCATATAGTTGTGTTCTTGGTGGTAAATGGGATGATTCAATATTAAGTGTTAACAGGGTCGATTCAGATTTAAGTGTCTAATTAAGTGATTCAATTTTAAGTGTCAAATGGGTCAATTCAATATTATATGTTAAATGAGGCGATTAACTTATTAGGATTAATAGACATTTACCCCTGTAATATAAGTCACTTTTGGTTTTTTCCACTGTAAATTTTTTTTATCAGATTCCCTCCCTGTAAAAAAATTGTTTTAGAATACCTCCCTAGGTCAGCTGACTGTGTATTTTCACTGACGTGGCACGCTGAGTCACCTTTTCTGATGACGTGGCGAGCTGATTGTATAATTTTTTTTTTTATTGGATACACGTCGCATTTGTGATTTTTTTTAAAAATTCTATAAAAAAACCAGAAAAATTAATAAAAATGATTTAAAAAAAAATCTGGTAAAATGAAAAATAATTAAAAAAATTTATGGAAAAGATTAATATGTATAGAAATTTTAGAAAAAATTATGAAAGAAAATCTTAATTAAGTTCTTGAAAAATTCTGAAAAAGTTTAAGCTCCTGAAAAAAATGAAAAACAAACTTTTCAATTTCGAAAGAAAAATTTGAACTTTTTTTAAAAAATTTCGAAATATATTTTCTTATTATTTTAAAAAAATTTGAAATAGTTTAAGTTGCTGAAATTCTTATAAGTGTTATTTTTTATATATTAATCTTTTCAGAATTTTTTTAAAAAAAATTATTAATTTTTCTAGAATTTTTTCATTGTTTTTCATTTTACCAGATTTTTAATTTTTTATTAATTTTTCCAGAATTTTTAAATTTTTCCGGTATTTTTTAAGATTTCTTTCGTTTTTTATAAAAATTTTAAAAACAAAAAATCACAAATGCCACGTTTACCCAATATAAAATAAAAATAATTATACAGTCAGCGCGCCACATCAGCGAAAATGCACAGTCAGCTGGCCTAGGGGGTATTCCAAAACAAAAAAAAATTACAAGGACGTAATCTGATAAAAAAATTATACAGGGGGAAAACCAAAAGTGACCTATATTACATGGGATAAAGACCTATTAACCCAAATTATTATGCCAATTGGAGCAATATCTGGATCATGGTCTAGTTGCATTTCATGCATCTGCATTAACATTGAGTCTTGTGTCTTCTTAAAAAAAAATCGGGTCTTGTGTTTATTTCTATAGTATATTTTGAGTGATAAATATTTCAAAGTAAAAAGAAATGTAGCACGATTTCTAATGATGGTTGTATATTCTTATTTAATATCTTAATTTATTATTATTTTATTCTATAGGTGTTGAAAGCTAATCTTGCAACCAACATTTTAGGTACCAAAGACGAGATAATGTGTGCTTGATTGGATTGTACTTTTAATGATTTTAAAGTTTGTTTATCTTAAGAATTTAAGATTTTTGATTAAATTATTTTGAGAATTTTTTTCTCTATGTTTGGATTGATGGTAAGTGGTGGAATGGAATGGAATGGAGTGGGATGGAGTCATATTCCATTGTCTGATTTTAAAAAAAATGAATGGAATGGAATGAAATGTGATGAAACTCATTCCATCCAATACCACTCATTTATCCAATTTTTCATTCCATCCAATTTGGGGTGTATGCAATGGAATGGAATACAGTAATGATATAATTACAATGTTGTCCCTGTTTTTCTATTTCACAATCTTTTCTTATTCCCTCTTCAACTTACGTTCCCTCCTACATACAATATATGGCTTTTTCCTTGTGCTTCAGTTTTTGTAGGGGTTTTGTTGCCACTGTTTTTTTTTATCCTTAGTTGATTGCGTTTTGGAGCTTCAAAGGGCAACTCTGGTAAACCATAGTGTTTTGTTGTAGTGGTTTAGGTGATGTGTGTTTGTATTTGTGTTTTTGGAGATGGATTTCTCTGTCAATAAAACAATAATATTGTGTGTTGTAGTCTTGTAATGGTTTGATTTCAGTTATGATTACTATGAACGTGCATTGAGTTTGTGAACAAATGCTATAAAGGTACTCGTTAAAAATAAATAATGAATTCATACTTTTTGAAAGAAAAAAAACCACTAAATGATGTCAAAATTGTAACTTTGGCCGATTTGCTCAGAAAATTAATTGAAGCGTGTAGATTGAATTGAGCAGAAGGTTGTTCCATTCCATCATGGAATCTTTGTTCTATTTCATTCCGTCTCATTCCATTATATTCCGTTCCGTTACTTTTAAGTTATCCAAACAGAGCCTTAGGAATTTATTATGGATGAGTATCGTTTAAAAAAAAGATAGTCCAATTTTTCCAGGACGTTACAAATTAATGCGCACGTAGAATATTCTTTTGATGCACTTCATGTTTCTAGTGTTGTACATAAGTTTGAAATAATGATTTGCCTTAAATTCTTAAAGTCACGTTGTGGGTTATGATGATGAGACACTAAATTCTTTTTGACCCAGAGCCATGTAAGGTGAATTGATCGTCTGTTGTATATCTTCATGGTATTGAGAAGTGGTTGTTGTATCGTACTAGATATGAAACAAATTCTATCGGGTAACTGATATGCACTGGCAAAATGAAGTACAATGTTTTTGCATCCTCAAATAGTATATTCGTGCCCTGATTTGTTTTTTACATAAGAGATAGAGATCAAACTCATAACCACTTATTTAAGGGGACCGAATCTCTAATTACACGGGTTTATTAGTCATTGGAAGATATATATCTATTATATTGAGTATACATAATAAATATATAATACAATAGTTTCCATTATCAAATAATGATGATGATGATGATGATAAGATTGATTAAGAATAAAAAAAATTAAAAATTAAAAATTAATATTTTTTCTATTTATACTGTGTATATGGTTAAATATGTTTTTGGGTTGAATTTTTCACTTCTAGTTATACCTTAAACAAAGTCGTTATAAAAATGTTATATTGTTGGTGTCATTTAAAAATATAAGAATTTATATTATATTTTGTATATTGTGGATGTCATTGAAAAATGTAAGTATGGTTTGTAACAATATGCAACTGTGTAATATCTATACATATAATTTTAATCAAAATTTTATATAAGTTATTGTTCATAATTTATACACATTAACGCAGTAGAAATAGAGGACAGACTAACATAGAGTGTTTATGTGAAGGCTAGTTAATGATAAGGAATGTAGCAGTTAAAATATAAATATTTAGAGGGGCATTGACTTTTTTGTAATAATATAAGCTAATAATCAAAGAGTGTCAATTTATGATACATGCATGAGTGCATAAACAAAAAAGAGAGAAAAATAATAAAATACAGATAATAAAAGAAGATAGCTGAGAGACCAAAGAAATAACTAACATTGTTGATGTTATTCGTTCAATTTTAAAGTCGTAACTGATGTAAATTTTTTGAAAGGAACTAATGTAACTTATAACTTGTCGTATTTGTCATAAAATTATAGAATACTACAAAATTTTATGTAAATATTTAGAAAACCTAATTATTTGATCGATTATAAATACATAATACCTAAAATGTAATACGAGTTAAAATTTCCGATTATTTCTAAAATATATAATATTCATTCTCACATGACTCAAAGAACTATATTCAATACATGAAGAATCACTTAGATATGTATTTTTTTGCAAAATATATATGAGTGGTTTCTTTATTAAGTTGATGATGTTGTTTGCGATTGAAATGCATGACACCAAGAGTCATGTTTAATTCATGAGAATAAGAGATAATGAATTATGATTTATCTAACATTCAAAATTGATTTTTAATTTAAAATTAATTATATATTAAGTGTGTTTTTATTTTTTCTCTAATTAATAAATCATGCATTCACCAAGGTAAGGTAAGTTTTTAAAATGATTTAATTTAAGATAACACTTGATTGGTTTCTTAGACGAATTTAAATTGATTACTTTTTAATTTATTTCATATCAACAAAAGAATACATTTAGTTGTTTATTGAGACCGAAATTTGTTCATTTTTGAGAAAAAAAACAGTAGTGGGTGTTATCTTTGTGTTGTTTATTGCGATGGTTTTTTTGGTACATTATTGTGATATTTTTTTTGACATGTTTTTTTGAAGGAATTATATTTTTTAGATTCATTTGTCTGTTATTCAACGATGTGTATTTTTTAATTTTGGGTGATTGTACATGTAGCTTTACTATTGTTATTATACATTATTGAATTTTCGTTCTAATTTTTTATTTTCTTAGTACATTTTCAACAAATTTTTTTTATCTTCACGCGTCTTCAAATTATTTGTTAAGACTCAGACACCATACACAATCGAAATCATTCTAATAATATAATTAAGAAATACACCATTATTTTAATTGGTCCATAAATCTCATGGTTGACCCTATATATGTACACATTTATGAGGTAGATAAAATAGTTACAAGGAATGAGGTTTGAATTGTGACTCTTTAAAAATCAAACATGTAACTTAAAAGTGATTCTCAAGTTTTAGACTTAGAATGGTTAAGTTAGTAAACTGACTTCAGAATGTTCTGAAGTAGTTATGTAAAAACAGTTTAAATATATGAGTGTTTGTGTGTGTAGTGTATACTGAAAATAAAGAGTATAAGGATGAGGAGAAGAACACACAAAGATTTATAATGGTTCAACCAATATGGACTAGTCCACTCCTCACAATCTTGTGAGAGTTTCCACTATGATGCTTGAGATAACCTCTCAAATCATGCACTTTTTAATCTTATTCACCTGAACAATTACAACAACTGTATTATTTAAGCCTCAACAGGCTTGCACCTTCTTGCTATATTACCCACTTAGAATTTTATAACTTCTGCTCAAACTAACATTTTAGTACCCTTAAAGTTAAATGAGACTTTACAATTTGTTTGGAGTTTGAATGATTGAAATTAGACAAGAGAAGAAGAATGAAGGGGGAAGTTTATCTTTACAAAGATAAGAGAGAATTGATTTACACTTAAAAAGACTTCTTAGAATCTTTGTGATGATCAATTTTTTTGCTAAAGCTTCACAACAATGTTTTTCTTGTTGCTTTGCAATAGTGCAAGTAATGCCGAGTCTTTCACTTCTGTTTATAGAGTTCTTGAGCTTTTGTAGCCGTTAGAGGGTGACCAATGGTCTGGTGCCATGTGTCTCGGGTCCCACTAGCTTTTACTTGAAAATCTGGGTGAACATTCTGATTGTGATGATCTTCATCTGGGTTCATCATGTATGAACATCAGATGAATTTCTGGGTTCATCATATGCGTTTCATATGCATTTATGGCCATTATCCACGAGTAGTGTTATTTGCACTAACATCATAGTGTTGCTGGATAATGCCTTTCCAGATTTGCCTTGGAATCTGTGCAGGAGAGAGGAAAGTAAATTCTACTTTCTTCATGCTCATGCTTTGTGAGATTGTGTGCTCCATGTACAATACCAACTCTCATACGTGTCTAACTTTGATTGAGTGAGACAAAATTTCCTTTATGTTTTTGCTTTTTACTTTTAACCTACTGTATTGTTCATAAAGCATGTGTTCAAATCCTAATAGTGAAACAACAATGAAGAGTAGTGATTGTAACATCTAGGATGATATTCCCTTTTGAAATATTCATAGTACTTCAATGTTCATAGTCTTAAATGAACATTGAATATCCTTTTTGACATTAACCTTTTAACCTTGTAAATGTCTTTATTGCTTGATTTATCCAAGCAAATGTACTTTTCTGGACATTTATTCATGTCATGTGTGCCTTGCATGTACTTGATAATGTTCTTGAGCTTCTGGGCTTGTATAAGAACAACCTTCTGAACTCTGTTTGAACATTCTGATCTCTTAGGAACATTCTGAACTAACTTTCTGAACTCAGAGTTAGTTCATGAATTCACATGTCCTTTGATTTCTTGTATCTTGGTATGATTTAAACTTTGTTCCTGTCTTATTTAAACATTCAAGAGCACAAGTTAAATACCAAGAAATTAATCAAAGTTCATTAATTCCTTAATCATGAAGGTTTATTATCTTTAAAATTAATTAGGGATTTTGCCTCAACAACTTCATCCGTCACAAATTATAAGTCGCTTTGCGGAAAAAAAAAACTCAAATTATAAGTTGTTTTATAATACCAATAAAACATTAATTTTACCTTTTCTATTATACTCTTAACTATTTATTACTTTCCCTTCTTTCAATTTTTTAATTTATGTTTTCCATAACATTTCTTAATATGTGTGAAATGTTCAAAACGTCGTATAATTTGAGACGGGGAGTATAAATTAAGTATTCATGGGACTTTATTCAAACAATATTATAGTTCCTTTTTTTGAAATAAAGAGATCACATTCAGAATATTAATTTTTTTGAGTGGTCTCTTTAACACACCTTATGTTAAGGAACGACTCAGTGTTTGTTAATATTTCCCATTTTTTATTCCTAAAAAAAATATTAATTTTTTTTGGGAAGGGACATTTAGCATATTCATATTATAATCTCAAATAGTGTGTTTGTATTTCATTTTTGCCTACTCAAAATGGCAGAATAATAAGTAAATTGATGAAGAACTAAGTGTACGTTATCTTTTGGATTCATAAGAAGGGTTTTGATATTTTTAAGAGATGTTGCACGACTCTTATATATATTTTCTCTCACTTAGAAGAGATAATTCTATTTGAGATGTATCGATCATAAATATGGATATACTACCTCTGTATCTAATTATAAAATCTTTTTGAGAATTTTTTTGTCCTTTTTTATTAGATTTCTTTGCTATTTCTAACTACATTAATCATTTCTTTATATACATGTCTCTATTTATTATATATTATATATATTTTTCTTCAATCAGCAATGAATAACATGTTGAAAACATAAATTAACTCTCTCTCTTAAAAGATAAAATAGTAAAAATAATAGTAATTACAAACTTTAATGCAAATATTCACTTTCTTAATTCTTATGATTTTGGCAAAAGGGTAGTATGTTTTAGTTGGAATATATATGTTGTGAGATCCTAACTCTTTATGCTAAATCCAACTTCCATTAATAAAGTTGAACTAGTTTAATTTCATTAATAAGGGTGACTATTGTAGGAAAAAAAAGAATTAAAAAATGAAAGAGAAAATTTATTAATTAAAATGACACTAATGAACTATTAACCACTTGTTTAAATCTCCAAATTTCTTCTCACTTAAATCAATTATGGTTTAACCTCTATAAAAAATCACATAAAAATAAAATCATGTGCACACGTGGAGCACGAGAGGAACTGAACAGTGAGACAGGAATGGTCTTGTTTGACTGTTTTAAGAAAGGAGAAGATCTAAAACTATCCATGTTTTTTGCATACATAGATATGTAATTGAAGTTGAACATCAACTTTCTTTTTCTGGTTAACTAAATCATCTTCCTTGTTGTTTCAGTCAAAGGAAAGATGGAGAAGAATGAAATAGAGCTTTCTTCACCTCCTCATACCAAAATGGATTCCCAGCAAAAAGAAATCATCATTTCACAATCACAAACTCACAACAAGGGTGGCTTCATTACCATGCCTTTCATCATAGGTTCTTTTTTCTTTTTCATGTTGAAATTAATTTGTTGTTATTGATTTAATTTCAATGTAAAGAAATTTTACACTTTTGATCAATCATATTTTTGGATATGATATTGGTAATTAGTGATTAATGTGAGTGTTTGTGTGAATTGCAGCAAATGAATCACTTGCTAGAGTTGCATCATTAGGATTATTGCCAAATATGATACTTTATTTGATGGGGAGTTATAATCTTCATTTATCCAAAGCTAATCATATACTCCTTTTATCTGTTGCAACCACCAATTTCATGCCTCTTATTGGTGCTTTCATTGCTGATTCTCATCTTGGAAGGTTTCTTGCTGTTGGTTTAGGTTCCATCATCACTTTCATTGTAAGTATAGTACTTTCCATTTTTTCTATCATAATCATGTCAATAATTAACTTGTGTGGAAGAAGAGATGAATAGGATATGTATTTTGACTCATTTGCTATAAAGCACCAACACAAACACTAGACATAATAATTTTAGAAAATGGAATTGATCGAATGTAACTGTATGTGTCGGTATTGTGTTGGAGTTACATAGCTCATCTGTGCACCAAATGTTTCATTGTGAAGATAAGATTAAAAATTTAATCGAGGGGAGGGAAAGATTTTCAATGAATCTTTCTTGCTTGGCTCGGCGATTTGAAGGGGCACGGCATCTATCCTCACTGAATTTTGACTTCTCTCTAATATTGTGAGATTTCGACGGGAGGGGAGATGTGTTTAAGATATTTTAAACATGTTGATTTTAATATAACATGAAGTTTTAGAGATTGTAAAAAGTAATTAGTCCTCCTTCTCTAGTGAAATCTCTCTCCTCGGTGAATCAAATACGAATGATGCATTTAGGTGTGAAGAGCTTAATCAGATACTTATTTAATATTTGGCAATCGTATAAGAGCTTGTTTGATAACAGGTTATAGTAGAACTCTGCGTAAGCTCTGTATAAGCTATTTTAGTAAGTTGTTACTAGGAGCTTGTGAAATAAGCTTAAAATAGTTTATGAATACTTCATGAGTTATGTTATAAACTCGTCCAAGCTCTTACATAAATGCTTACGTCAAAAGTTAAGCACAAAATAAGCTCTTCCAAGAACCTCAATATCATCTCCCCTTCCCTTATTTGAACCAAAAAATGTAAATGAATTTGTATTGAAAAACAAAACTCAATTTTCTTCCTTTTGGTAACAGGGAATGATACTCTTGTGGCTAACAGCCATGATCCCACAAGCAAGACCTCCTGCTTGCATTCCTGCAACTGAAAAATGCATATCTGCAACAACTGCACAAATGGCAATGCTGATTTCTTCCCTTGCTCTTATGTCCATTGGAAATGGTGGCCTTCAATGCTCCATAGCGTTTGGTGCGGACCAGGTGAATAAAAAAGACAACCCTGATAACCAAAGGGACTTGGAAATATTCTTCAGTTGGTACTATGCTTCCTCGGCTATTTCTGTCATAATTGCATTCACAGGAATAGTATATATTCAAGATCATCTTGGATGGAAACTTGGTTTTGGTGTTCCTGCAGCACTTATGTTCTTTTCCACTTTCTTCTTTTTTCTTGCTTCTCCACTTTATGTAAAGAATAAAACAAATAGCACCTTGTTTACCGGCTTTGTACGAGTGACCGTTGCAGCTTATAAGAACAGGAAACTTCGACTACCACCTAAGAACTCACCTGGAATGTATCATCATATTAAGGATTCTGAACTTACTGTTCCAACTGATAAAATAAGGTTGAATCACATACATATTCACATTAGTATTACAGTCCCTTTTAGATAAGTTGATATTCAAATTATTGCCGGTTTTTGTTGTCATCGTGTGTTAAAATATCATTTTGTATTAATATACTGAATTTGTGGTAATGCTTTGTTTTCTAGGTTTCTGAATAAAGCTTGCTTCATTAGAAGTCCAGAAAAAGACATAACCTCTGATGGATCAGCTTCAGATCCTTGGAGTCTGTGCACAATTGATCAAGTAGAAGAATTAAAAGCTATCATTAAAGTTATTCCACTGTGGTCTACAAGTATCTTGATGTCACTTAACATCGGAGGCTCATTTGGATTACTGCAAGCTAAATCACTGAACAGACACATCACCAGAAACTTTGAAGTTCCGGCTGGTTCACTTAGTGTAATCATGATATTCACAATATTTATATGGATAGCTTTTTATGATCGTGTCGTTATTCCTCTAGCCTCGAAGCTCAGAGGAAAACCGGTTAGGATTAGTGCCAAAACAAGAATGGGACTTGGATTGTTTTTCTCTTTTCTCCACTTGGTAACGGCTGCAATTGTTGAGACTATAAGGCGAAGAAGAGCAATCAGTGAAGGATATGGTAATGATCCTCATTCAGTGTTGAACATGTCTGCAATGTGGCTTTTTCCTCAACTTTGCTTGGGTGGAATAGCTGAAGCATTCAATGTTATAGGCCAAAATGAGTTCTACTACACCGAATTTCCCAAGACTATGTCGAGCATTGCTTCATCACTATTCGGACTAGGAATGGCCGTAGGATACGTGATATCTTCTTTTTTATTCAGCATTGTCGAAAGAGTTACCTCGAGAAGTAGAAATGATGGATGGATATCGGATAATATTAACAAGGGTCGTTTCGACAAGTACTATTGGCTTATTGCCACAGTGAGTGGTGTTAATATACTGTATTATGTAGTATGTAGTTGGGCTTATGGACCTACTGCTGATGTAGAATCAAAAGTAAGTGCAGATGAGGAAGAATTACCATTAATTGACTTCAGAAATGAGGGTTCATATGACAAGGATAACTGATACCTTACAATGAAGAAATCTTCAGAACAATGACAAAAAATAACTGTACTGTAACTGATACCTTACATTGAAGTAAGTTTTGTAGCTTGCAAATTGCAATGAATGAGAATTGTAGATCCTATAGCACACTTTTGATGACAGTTTAGCAAAACCCTGTATAAATACGGTTTTTTCTAGATTACCCTCTCTTGTTTAGGGGGTATTTACCCCCTCATTATATCAACCAATCAAAATGTGATATACATTGACAACATTAAATGTCAAATAAGTGAGTCAATTTTTTCTAAAAAAAAATCAATTTTAATCACAAGGTAACTTTTAATACTTTTAATTTTTAATTAATTATAGACAAGATTACATTAGAGGTCCTTTATCTTATTTATTTGCAACACTTTGGTCCTTTATCTTTATTTTTTTCCGTTTAGGTCTTTTATCTCTCATAAAAGCACATATGCATCCTTTTTCTCATTTTTCTATTAAAAAAATACATAATTTTATTTTTTAAAATATTTTTTTATTAAAAATGAAAAAAATCCAGAAATATGATGAAGATGTTCATCATCTTCATCTTCTTCCTTTGAATCTTCATCATCTTCATTGAATCAAAAAAATTTCTACACAAATATATCTCCAAATATCATGAATTAATGTTACCTTCACCTCAAATCTTCTTTTAAACACAAAAATGAAAACCCTATAGAGAAAGAGATTTAGTTTCATCACAAAAAAAAAAAGATTTAGTTATATAAATTGTCACACCGTATATTATTATTATTATTATTATTATTATTATTATTATTATTATTATTATTTTCTAAATCACAATTCAAATCCGGTATAAAAATAACCCCAAAATTGAGAGCAGCTTTGCATATCAATTTTGTTGTTTTCAGAACAATCTTTAACTTTCGTAAAGCCTAACCATTCCGCTAGTGACTAAGCCTCCACCATCCGCCTTGCAACATTTGTGAAATCAAGATTTTGATTTTTGTGTTTAAAAGAAGATTTGAGGTGAATATAACATTAATTCACGATATTTGGAGATATATTTTAGTAGAATTTTTTTATATTTAAAGAAGATGATGAAGATTCAAAGGAAGAAGATGAAGATGATGAACATCTTCATCATATTTCTGGTTTTTTAATTTTTAATAAAAATATTTTTTTAAAATAAAATTATATATTTTTTAATAAAAAAATGAGAAAAAAGATGTATAAGTGCTTTTAAGAGAGATAAAGGACCTAAACGGAAAAAAATAAAGATAAAGGAACAAAGTGTTACAAATAAATAAGATAAATGACCCTTAATGTAATCTTGCCTTAATTATATTTAGGTGTTCAATCTTAATTAATTTACACTACAGGACTGACTTAGAACAATTAAAATTTCGCATCAAATTTCTTTCATCTGAATGTCCTTAAATTTATCAATTACATTCATTAAATTTCTTCTTTTCATTTTGATTGTTCAATTTTGTCTTTCAAAACTGCTACAGTTTTCAATTTTCGTGAGAATCGTCGTTCTTCGTTTGATTCCAAATATCGTGAGAATTGTCGTTATTTCCATAACCACGTCAGGTATGGAGACTTGATTTTTCTTTTTGATTTGCTTTTTCTTGGTTATGAGGTGGTTAATTATAACAATTGAGTATGTCATTCGTTGTACTTTGAGGACTGCTAGCAGGTGTTGCCGCTGTGATGTTGTGGGAGTTTGCTAGCATTTTTTTCGGTTGCTGCTGAAATGGTTATGTCATGAGGCTTCTGTTCTATTGTTTAGACTTATAGGTTTTGGCTGATGGTGAGGCAGGTCTATGTGTGTTAGCATATTTTATTAGGTTGGCTGCTTAAATAATAATAATAAAAAAAAGTCACGATACCTGATGCGGTTCTAGAAACTACGACAATTCTTACTATAATTGGAAATTGCGGTAGTTTGGAACGACAAAATTGAACAATGAAAATGAGAAGAATAATGAAAAAGAAACAAGAATTGAACAATAGGGAAGAATAAAGAAGAAGAAATTTGAATGAAGGAGATGTTTTTTTTCCTCACGTTCAGGGTTCTAGAATGGAAGAAATTTTATGAATGTAAGTGATGAATTTAAGGACATCCAAATGAAAGAAATTTGATGTAAAATTTTATTTGTTATAAGTCTTGTAGTGTAAATTAATTAAGATTGAACACCTTATAATATAATTAAATAAAAATTAAAAGTATTAAAAGTTACTTTATGATTGAGATTAACTCTTTTATTTTTAGAAAAAAATGACTCATTTATTTGACATTTAATGTTGTCTATGTATATTACATTTTGATTGGTTGATATCATGAGAGGGTAATTACCCCCTAAATAAGATAGGGTAACGCAGCATCACCATTAAATACCCATTTGCTTCCTCTATTTTCACAATTTACAATTTACAATTTTAGGTCATTTATTTCGAAGTTTGAAAATATATATAGTTCTCTCATTTTTGAATTTCTTCACCACTGAATTTGAGGCTTATGTCTGCTAATATGTCAAGTTAAATAATAAGTTGAGAAATTATATGGTAATGTTGCAATGCATATGTAAAATATATCTTATTATTTTATTTTTCACATTGCTTAGAAAAATAAAACTTTTAAAATGAAGGAAATATAGGACCCTAAAAATCAGTTTTTTTTTTCTAAAAAAAACATGCATTCCTACGTCACCATGACTTGCCAATTCATTCTTTAACTTTGACACATTGACAAAATCTAATCTCAAAATTCAGGGACATGAAACATTTCTAAAATTTTAAAAACTAGAGACTAAATTAAAAAAACACATATCATTAATTAGAAAAACATATCGTACCTTGGTGAAGGCATGATTTATTAATTAGAAAAAGATAAAAAAAAACACGTTTAATATATCATTAATTTTAAATTAAATCAATTTTGAATGTTAGATAAATCATACTCAATTAATTTTCTCTCATTCTCATTAATTACTCATGGTTTTTGGAGTCATGCATTTCAATCGCAAACAACATCATCAACTTAATAAACAAACCACTCATATATATGTTGCAAAAAACTACATATGTCGATGATTCTTCGTGTATTAAATATAGCTCTTTGAGTCATGCATATCATGTGAGAATGAATGTTATATATTTTAGAAATACAAAGTAATTGTAAATTTTAACTCATTATATTTATGTATTGTGTGTTTATAATTGATCAAATAATTAGGTTTTCTAAATATTCGCATAAAAAAAATTAGTATTCTATAATTTTATGACAAATACGACAAGTTATAAATTATATTAGTTCCCTTAATTTTTTTTACATCATTTACCACTTTAAAATTGAACAAATAACATCAATAATATTTTGGTTTATTTGTAGTTTTGGTCCTCCTATTTTCCCTATTTTGAAAAATTGGTCCCCCTATTTTTTAATTTGACAGTTTTGGTCCCTCTATATAATATTTTGTTTAAAATGTGGTGATATAACATGTTTTAAATGAAGTTTTCCAAGCAATTTTCTATGATTTCATCGATGTTGATATTTTCTTATCTTCAAGCCATATACCATGACATTTAAGATCTATCACATCACCTTTTTTTAGTTAAAAAATATGATGGAGGGATCAAAACTGTCGAATTTTAAAATAGGAGACCAATTCCACAAAAAGATATAAATAGTGGGACCAAAACTGCAATTAAACCTAATATTTTCTACGGTCTCTCAATTTTCTTCTTTTATTATTTTGTATTTTCTTATTTTTCTTTCTTTCTATTTTCTTTATGCTCTCATGCGGGTATCATAAATTGTTAGCTTATATTATTATAAAAAATTCAATGCCATCTAAATATTTATATAAACTTCTACATTCCTTATGGTTAACTAGCGTTCAAACTTCAAACAGACACCGTGTTATTTCTACTGTTCTAATGCGTATAAATTACGAACAATAACTTTTATGAAAATTTTTTGTCAAAAAGAAAAACTTTTATGAAATTTTGATTAAAAGTACATGTATAGATATTTCACACTTGCAGATTGTAACAAACCATACTTACATTTTTCAATGACACCAATAATATACCAAATATAATATAAACTCTTATCTTTTTAAATGACACAAACAATATAAATTTTTTATAGACAACTTTGTTTAAGGATATAACTGAAAGTGAAAATTTCACCCCAAAATCATGTATCTCTTTTATATATAGTATAAATAGATAAAATATTTATTATTATTATTATTATTATTATTATTATTATTGAAATTAATTATTGTATTATATATTTATCGTGTATACTCAATATAATAGATATATATCTACCAATGATTAAATCTCTCAACAAAAGTATAACAATAATTAATAGACCGTGTAGTAAGAGATTGTTCCCCTTAAACAAGTGGTTATGGGTTCATACATGACTCGCTCTTCTGTAAGAAAAAAATTAGTTTGAGGGGCCAATATGTGTGTAACGTTTTCGCCACCACATATCAGTTACATGATGGAGTTGGTCTTATATCACTCTCCTCAATGTCATGAATATACAATAGACTATCGATTCACCATTCACGGGTTGTGATCAAAGACAATTCAGTGTTTCAACATTCACCATGTAACCCACACCACAACGTGAATCTAAATAATCCACTTCTCAATGTCATGAACATAAAATAGACGATCGATCCACCATCCATGAATGATGGATCGAAAACGTGTCTCAAGATCGGTCCACCATCCATGGAATGTGGGTCGAAAACTATTCGGTGTCTCAACACCATGTAACCCACAATGTGAATTAAAATAAATTATATCAAAACCGAATGTTTAAGGAAAATGGATTGTATTGTTATTTATACACATTATTAGATTCTTTGAAATAGATAACAACTTTAAAACTTTTATAACACGTGTATTGTAGATAGTTGTACTTATTTGCTAACCATTGATGAATGCTAAAATGAAGTAACATGTTTACATTTATGTGGTTACCAAAAAAATTAATATAATAATTATTAATTTTAAAATTAAAATATACACAAATGTTTGTATGCACGCCTACGTGTGTGAGTGTGTGAGCGCGCGCGATTTTATTTACGATTATTGGTATGAGTCTAGACTCATTTATGCAATGAACTCTAATCTAATTAAATACGAAAAAAATACGAAAGATTGTTAATCTTGTTTTTATCAACTATCAAGTAAGCAGCATTCTAAAATTGATTTTATGCTTACACGGAACACCGATGTTCACAACAACAAAAAAATGAAGTCTCTTCTCCCTTTTCACAATGACAGAGTTTTTAAAATTGATTCTTCAAAAAGGTTTTTAAATTGATGATAGAAGAGTAAGTTTGAGCATTTCCTTTAAACTTCTGATTTGCTAGATATTAGGGTTGGACAAATAATCACCGTCTGATCAAAACTGCTTACCCAATCCACTGTAAACTGTGTCGGACGGGCTCAAACGGGTAAGCAGGTCACACGGGTTAAAAAACTGGGTTGAGATGGATTCACGTGGGTCGGTTCAGTTCAGAATTATTGAACCAGCGGTGGCCTATGCAAACCGACCCATACATATATATGTTATTATTATTCATTTATGGAAAATGTTAACCTGTGTTCTTGGGACATAAGTTAAGAAGTCAAATGTAGAAGATTTTTGTTAGAAATTGTGCATTCAATGTCTTAAATGTTTCAAAAGTTATATTTTCAATATAAAATTTATTTTTAATTTCCATTCTAAGCTCTTTAAGACACAAGTTAACAGACCATTCATTTATATATGTTGACAAGATCTTTTTTGTAAAAAAAATAAAATTCTTCCTTCTTTAATCTTCAATTCATCCTCTTCCTGAATTCCTCTCCATACTCTCCTTTTCATCTTCTTTAGATCAAGCTTCCTTCTTTCATCTTCTTTAGATCAAGCTTCTTTCATCTCCATAAATGCGTCAACTTCCAGATCTGATATATAGTGTATGAAAGTACCAGATTAAAGCTCTACATCTTAAAGCACCAGATCAAGCTCCATTGATTTTTTACTTGTTTTATTCAAAGATTTGTAACTATAAAGATATGAAAAGCATGATGTTGTTCTTCTATTGTGTGTGAAATATAGGGAAAAGATTGAATTTTTGCAAACTTTTGTTATCCTTCTGCGTTTGAAATCCATTCAGGAGTTAACCGAATGAATCCACCCATGTAACCGTATAAGCTGGTAATCCGAATCCGACTCAACTGAGAGAGAAAACAGTCGGAATTAAGCTTATGATTCCCATCCGTGGGCTTGTTCGGATTTACGTTTTGGGCCTGATTTCAACCCAAACTGACCGAATGTCCAGCCCTAGTAGATATTAAATAAAAACAATTTATTAGAGCAAATATAGTTTATATTTTGATGTTTTCAACTTTTAAGATGGAGAAGAAATGTGTTTATGAAATTATTTTCAAATGGAATTTAGCTTACTTTATAAACTTGCATCCATCTGCCATATTCCTTTATCAAAATTTAACAAGGTGCTAGCTTTCTTCTGGTCAAATAGTTTGGTGGCTAGAATTCACAACAAGATGCTACCTAGAGTATGTTTTTTAGGTCTTAAGAGTCTAATGACAAAACACACACTAGATTTGGATATGAGCATTGCACGTTCAAACATGCATCCTAACTTAATTTTCAACCTTTTACCGTCTGGGAAAAGATTGTTACGCTCAATTTAGGATATCTGGAAAAAGATTGTTACGCTCAATTTAGGATATCTGGAAGCAAGAACATCGTCTGTGAAGTCAATACAATTTTGCTTTAACCTTTTCATTTTATTTCAAGAATAAATTTCTTCCCCAAACAAATTTTCTCTTTAACTCAAATATAAAATCATAATAAAAAAAAGTAAACAAAGATTAATTCCATGATAATGTTTTCACTCACTCACTTGAAAGAGTGTTAAGAAGTTCTAATACACTTGATTGACTATGTAGTACACTAGTATCAATTTCTCAAAACTGTGATGCTTTGTGGACAAGCAAATATATATGGTGTTTCAAAGATCTACTACAATGAATACATTAAAGACCAATCTCTGAGAAGTCAACTCAAAAATGTTATCAATTGCTATTAGCTGGGACTTAATGGTATGCCATGTTTTGAAAAGAACCAAAAACGTGTGCAGACGACATCATTAATCTTCCATCATACCATCACTACCTTCAACGTCACTAAGATTATCAACTGCTTCATCTGATAGTTCCCCATCTTTGCTATCTTTGTCAGTGTCCATGGCATCCTCGGATTCTCTTTCACTATCATCCGTGTCCACATAGATAATTGGCACTGTTTCAACTTCATCTACCTCCTCATCAAGCACCTATTCAAAAGAAACCATACATAAACACAGGTGGATCGATCATAAACTCAATGCTAACCATTTGTAGACAGCAGAAAGAAAGCTTACCCCGGTGTAAAGGATGTCTAAGAAACTTGAGAGTTGGAAGACAGATTTAAAAGTGGAGACTCTAGACTCTATCAGCTGCACAGCAAATAGATAAAAAAGGAAAGAATTACTAATTGGTTGGTATAAATGATCAATAGTTCAAAGATCCTTTCACAAGCATGTCAAGTATACTACAAACTTTTGAGAGATTTTGTTACTCCAATTTGTTGAACAATTGAATCAAGCTCATTAACTACTAGAAAAACAAATAATAAAGAAAATGAAAATAGTGTGGTGCAATGATGATGCCTTGACATATTGTATTGTAGCAGATCATAAAAAAAGTATCTTCTCCTAAGATTACTACCAATTACCCAATACTTGTAGATTTATAACAAGAATCCAATCAATTCACTAAAAGCTCAATTTGACTTGTCATATTGTATTGTAGCATATCACATAAAAGCTCGATTTATTTACAGTTAAATACAATGCCTTTCTTAAGCACGGCAATGAGATATGAAATGCATATAATTGGTAATTTAAAAGACATGGGTAGAGCAAATGACATATTAAGTGCTAATCAAGTAGAACCATCATGCAGAACTCACTTGAAACAAAGAGTTCAAAACTTTTAAAGAAGATTCCTGGGACATTATTCCACTTGCATGCTGTAGAAGTAGACATTTCAGCCATGGAAGAGCACATGCCAAAATTGCACCCCTAAAAAGAGAAAGAAAGAAAATAACTTCAAATATATATAAATCATCCGTAGTAAAAATTGCACGCCTATAAAATAAAGAGAAAATAACTTGGATATATAATTCATTAGTTGTGTGCTGTAGGTTTTGATACAGTACATACAGGGGTTAATTATAACCATTTGTTCGGTTGCTGCTAAAGTACAGCATATAGATACTAGTTATGCTAATATGCTACCATTTTGTCTGTTAATAATCCTCAAGGACCAAAATTTTGACCAACAAATTTCCTGGCTGTTAACCAGGAGAGTATCATCTCTTTGCTCATGCTTTATCTACCAAAATAAATGGACTGCTATATTAATTTTTTTTATCTTCTCCTTCCCCCTCCCTTACAAGCAAGATGGAAAACGAACAAAAAGAAATTAAAAATCTAGAAATGGCCACTCATGGAAGACATCTGCCAAGTAAGTTAAATGCTCAATGGGAACACTCTCTGGCACACTAAACATATATTAATTTATTATAGTTATGATGTATTACCTAGATTCAATAATGGATATAAGAGAATTAAGAAGTTTGAGGACGTTGGATGAGTTTAATTGTGCAACTGAGTTCATAATAACCTGCAAAAGGAGTTGCATCACAGATAAGTGATCGAGAAAGTTGGCAATTTACAATTCAAATACAAACGCAGTTCAGTACACAGGAGAAAAAGATAACCTTCTCATCTTGCGTGTACAAGCAATCCAGAAGAAGGGCACGGTCATCAGCATTCAATGCTTGCTTAAGCAAAACATCTACACTGTCTGCACTTGGAGGCTTCGATGAAACTTGCTCTTTGTCACTCTTGGATTTGTTTTCATCCAGCAAATTGAGATTAGTCAGTTTCTCCCCAATTGTTTGCTCATTTGGATCATCATCAAGGACTCCGTCAACAACCTCACATTGATCTACATTAAATATCAGTACCAAAAATGCCATCAATACTTCACCAATAATTAACATTCAAAAAATAAATTGGAGTGGAGTGGGTAAGTCAAGGGTTCGATTACCATTCAAAAAAATAATAGTGCAGATGGTAAGATTACTCATCATACCAAAGTGGTACACGTACATTTGAAGATAAATCAACATGCAAATGGAAAACGATTTTCATAAACCAAACTGTCTTATTAAAGCTAATCATGAGTTTCAGGAAACTAACATTTATCACACCTTAGCATAAACTATATGGAAACAAAGATGCTATTTTTCCTTTTTCTTTTATTCTTAATAGCAATCAATGCTATAGCCTAAAATAACTATTGTGAGTTCAAAAGTTTTCCATGCAAAGCATACACACATTAACGGTATATGTTCTTTTCAAAATTCAGGTTAACAAACCGCCGTCAGTAAAACGGTAATCTCAATTTCAATGGGAGCAAAAGACCAAAATGGGATCCAAAACACAAAGATAACCTAAGCAAAGAAGGTGGAGAAAGTTTGCTCATGCCAGCAAACAATTTAAAATATTATAATTCTTACCCAAATCCACCTTGTCAGTTGTGGTTGGAAGATCAGGATCAGATGTTGCTTGTCTTTTCTTAGACTTTTTGCTTTCCTTTTCTACTGCTGCTTTCAGTTCCAAGCCACAGACAGAAATAAGATTTTAAACGTTTAGAGAACTTCTTAAAGATAAACAAGCTTATAATGGAATAAGAGTATCCCAACTAACAAAATTGTGACATTTTATTCCAAATAGAATTTCATGTTTTATTCAAAGAAAAGAGTTGAAAACTGATTAAAACATATGAAAAGAAATTGACAATTTGAATGCATGATTGCTAATAGGATCTCTACTTTAAGGGTTTCCCCTTCACAATGAATTTTTCTTTTCACATTAACTTTCTAAACTTGCATAACATATTTTGCTACCCTTATTCCTCTTAGTTATATCCCGTCTAGCTGATTAATGACTTCTGTAACTGTCCCTCTCCCCTGTCTCCTAAAAATGAGTATATCAACAATCTATAAAGTTGAAAAACAACTCCCACTAGGGCAGGAAAAGTATTTTCTGAAAACATCATATAAATCAAGATCACCTAATAATTACCTAAACGGAACCAAAAATGAGGGTGTAAGAAAAACTAAACACATATTTAGTATATCTGACCTTTATTGGAAGGGCTGTCATGCTTCTGAATGGAATCAAGCTGATCTCCCACATTTAATACCACATTCTCCCCTAAATCACTAATATTTAAGACTGTAAACTGTGGATGATCTACAGAGCCATAAGTTACCAAAGCTTTCATCTGTCCGTCTTCCCCCATGGATTGGAATTTGGATGCAATAAAGGAACTGCGCCTTTTCTTTGAACTTTCACTATTTTCCTTATCACTTTCGACTTTTTCTGTTTTCAAGGTTATTTTAGTTCGGTGTACTTGACCTTCAGAAGAGGCATTCAAATTCTTCCATATGTAAGTTCCACCTGAAAACGTAACTGCCGAGACAACTAAATCATCTTCATTGCCACCAGAGTGGCAATCAAGAACCAATGGAGCATGCCTCAAGGATAGTGTTGGACCACCACTCACAGTTCCTAAACTTAAGTCACACCTCCAAACTTGAAGATGTTTACTCTCAGAATCTGATGTAATTAAATATTTTGCATCATTGGATATAGAAACGCGATGTATATGTCCCTGTTAAGGCATAAAAGTAAAATATGACGATACTTTGAGCTTGTAAAGACAAATATTTATATCCAGAATAAGTAATGACGCTTACCGTATCATTAGGGCACTTCAGAACCTCTTTCCCAGTTTCCCAACTTATAACTCGTAGTCTAGAGCTGAAAATAGCTAAATATTTTTCATCTGGACAAAAAGTAAAATGACGAGTGTCAACTACCATGCAACAAGATTAATTGTTAGGATGGACCAAGATCCAAAAGTAATTTAGTACGCACCATGTGAGAAAGCCAGTGAAGAGATGGACTTTTTTGAGATTTTAAACTCCTTTAGAAGCTCTCCTGTTTCAGAATTAAACTCATATGCCTTCCCATCATGTCCAACAACACAAAGAAGCTGTCCTTTTTTTGCAAATGAAAGTCCGCAAATCCCACTGTATGATGATATATGGATGAGCAAGAACAACAAATTATATACCGGTATTAATTATCATTTAATATCATATTAAAGCCGCATAATCAACATATAGATGCCAATTGTGAAACTGGTAATATTAAGGAAATCGATACATTTTTAAATATGGGATGCAAGTTTCTGTTTCAATATCAATATGAACTATACAAAAATATATTCTAAAACTAAGCCAATGTACAGTATTTCTAATGTGTTACACTGACCAATATACCCTCATTCACAATTACATAGACTATCCAACAAAGCCAGTGTATGAAACTGAAGAAAGGGTTGGCATAAATGACATCAATATGTTTAACCATAACGTAGTAGTGAACATGAAAAACATCCAGTGCAGTTTATTTAACATTGCTTCATTTCATAGGGTAGGGAAAATTCTTAGGCAATGGATTAACATGACTGCACGAATACCCAGACATTGGTTCACATTTCATATCTGGTCCCCTACCCATGAGATTTTTCCAGATCAACTATAAGTCTTTTGGGTCCAATGACAAATTTAATATTTGCTTAATATACCAAAGAATGCTCAAGTTTCTCCAAGATAACCAAGGTCAATTAACACTTTTACATAATCAAACAATGATTGCTTTTATTAAATACACCATGCATGGAGATTAGAGGAAGCCAAGAAGCACTCATTTGAATGAATAGTTTTTACTTTGTTCAATGGTGCAATAATGTTTTGACACTTCATAAGATGAATATGTAGAAAATTTTCATTTAAAATAAATAAATTCAAATGACAAAAATACCCGGGAATTGGATGACTAGTAGGCCACTTCCTCTCACCAGTGGAAACATCAACGGCGAGAACTTTTCCATCATCTGTTCCAAGAGCTAACAAGAAAGTTCCCTTACCTTTTTTACGCTAATTACAATATAAAGCAGCCCACAACACAATGGAGAAAGTAAGAATCAAGCCTTTTAAAGCATTAGTGAGGAAAATATTCTCTTAAAATTCCACACTACCTTTTTCCCAGTGAAACTGCATGCAATACAAGAATAACGAATATCATGATCTCCATCAGATGGTTTCCCCTCTGCTAACAAATCTCCACTGTTTGTATTCCAAATCTGAAAAATAGAAGATGAATTTTTGCCATCAACATTACAAGAACTATAAGAAGCAGGATTGAAGAATTCAAATATCCAACAAAATCTTATTTGCAACAGCAATGTAAATTGATCGTCGGATTGGATATAAATTCTATTGTTTGACATTCTGTCATTTATAAATTTCATTTGACATAATTTTAATTGAATTGGTCTTCAGCATATATGAATAAGATTTGTAGGGTAACGGGCAGAGTATGAGTTAGTTATTTAAGAACCGTAAATTCAAAGAAGCAGTTTAGATAAACTACTCAATAAACACTTATATATAAATATAAATAACCTTGCAATATTTATTAAACAACAGTTTTCATAAAAAGACGAAATTGGCTAGTAATCTAAACTTTTTCATAAGCTCTCTAATTTAACTTCATAAACACATTTAAGCTTATATTGACTTTTCTTTAAGTAAATAACTATAAACTTGCTTTAACTAAGAAGCTTCTATAAGCTAGAAGCTAAATGAAATCATGCCAAAGGAAGAGTTAACAATTACTATGATTGAAAAAATTGTACCAAAATTAGATAAAACACTTATCCTAACATAAATGGCTAATGAAAACTACTACCAAACATCAAATACAGAAAGGGAGATGAAGGCAATGCTTACTTTTGCCGTCCCATTTGCAGACAGAATAGCTGCATAGTCACCATTAGGTGTGAAAGCCGTTAGAACAGGTTCCTTTAACTTACCCTTCACCATCTCAGTTAACCTTCAAACAACAAACGAGGTAGCAAAATCACCTAAATCGGATATTAGACTTTGTCAGCACTACGTACAGAAAATCACTTTTTAGTTATCAATCCAAACCAAGAGCTCAATTGGGTCACTCAATCATAAAATAACAATCACAAATCACTTAAAAAGTTCAACTACTACAACAAACTGATAAAAACCAATATAATAGACCACAGAACTTTAAAAGTTCAAAGATTTCAACTTAACATTCCTTGCCAACCACCATATAAAAAAGAAAATGGGATCTACATAAAGAGTAAAGCTTATGGTAATTTATGAATTTTAACAGGACATAGATTACGCAACAAAAAAAGGCTTTGTCTATTTGACATGGCAAAACTAAATAACAACACAAAAAGTACACGAGTTCAAAGATTTTAACAAACTACATAAAAATCTCTTTCAGTTAACTACAAATTTAGAGATACCCATAAAATATGCAACAAAAAAAAAAGGAAATCTTCGATGACTTTCACACTGTTTGAGACACAGAATAAGTCCAGTTGCGTTAACCGGGCAGTAGAAATTTTCAATGGTGCAACTCTAATCCAAGTTGTTTTTGATATACAATACAACAAGGGCAAAGCTTGCTTTGATTTCGTGGAGCTGCTCAGTTTTGTTGTTTTAGGGTTTCTATCATTTTTAGGGTTTGAGGGTTTTGATTGTTAAAAAATGTGTTTAGTTCAATGACTTAAAAAACCGGACCTAAGATCCAATTCAGACGTCTCTGGCTCATGGTTTAATTGGTTCAACAAGGATAAGAAATAAATAAAATAAGAAATAGAGTGCTCAACATTTTCCACATTAATAAAAACCCACATATAATATTCACAGTCCTAAGCATCATTAAAGGCCCTATTTGGATAAACAACTTATTTCCAGCTTATAACACAATGATAAGCGCTGATGTAAAAGCTATTTATATAGCAAAAGATAAAATAAAGTTAAAAAAAAATTGGTAAAAGATATAAGCTATTTTCGTTAACTATCTTCGAGAACTTATGAGAATAAGCTGAAAAACAGCTTATGAACAATGTTGTAAGCTGTTTTCATATACTAGTAGATAAACTGAAATAAGTCAATTCAAGCAAATGAGAAACACTTAATTGAAGACTTGAGCACTCACAAACTAGAAGAAATCAGAAGTGAAATGAAACTAAAAAAAAAAATCAAAAATCAAAAATGATTATTTCAATTGAGGAATGAAACCTAATTAACACATAAACCCTAAACCAGCACGAAAATGAGCCTTAAGGTTTGGAACAGAGGTTGAATGGAGGAGTAACAAGGGAGAATGCGAAAACAAACCTGAAGGTGTAAACTGTGAAGGGGTTGGTGGCGGACCGGAGAGGGAGTGGCGGCGGGAGAAGTGAAGAGTCTCTGTTCTGTTTTGTTAGAAAAGAAAACAAACTCCAAGGAGAATTAGGGGTTTAGGGATTCTTTTTTTTTTTTTTTTGTTAAAGGAAAAACATATATTTTGTAAAAAAATAAATAAGAAGGGTTATAAGATTAAAAAAACATAGAGAACATAAAAGTTTTGTAATATTCACTAAACCCCTAATTCTTTTATTCACTAAAATATGAGTTTTTGTTTTATTTATTTTTTACGTTAAATATGAGTAATTACTTATAAAGTTACACGATTAGGCAAGTGAACGATTCCCTCAAAAACAAAAAGGCAAGTGAACGATGAAAAGTAATAAATAACCATTAACAATAAGAGTTATAAGAATATGAAATATTAAAGATATACACCAACTAACTAATTATTCATTTTAAGGAAAAAAAGTGCAAATTTTTTTTCAAAAATATTATGTTGTCCGTAAAGTCCATCGACCTTATTAAAACCATACTACAAAAAAAGTGCAAAAATTTTTTTTGTTACTATGTTAATGGCACGAAATTTTCACCGTCACTTAGCGATGATTAATCTTCGTTTGAAAACTTATAACACACACAAGATGAATATTCTCCTCCCAGCTAATTTTTTCCAACGTCAATGATCGAATACATAATCACTTTTTTAAGGAGTTTAAATTTCTTACCACTTACGAGAATAGTTAATTGAAAGCATCCAACACAATGCTTTCTACCTAGTAGCAGTGGTTAACATTAATTTGAGTTTTAAGATTGTATCCAAAAAACATTAGCAAGTTCCAATTAAGTTTACTTATAGAAGAATTAGTCACTTTAGTTCCTGAATAGAAAATGGGTAGTCATTTTAGTGCATGAATGTAGAGAAATTGCAAAACAATCCTTGAATGTAGACTCTGTTAGTCAATTTCAAGGACTAAAGTGACTAGCAGAGTCTACATTCAGGAACTAAATTGATTAACGGAGTCTGAATTCAGGTACTAAATTGACTAACAAAGTCTACATTTAATGACTATTTTGCAATTTATCTGCATTCAGGGACTAAAATGACGACTTCTTCCTATTCAGGGACTAAAGTGACTAATCTCCCTTAGATATATATGACAATAGAAGTATTTCTTTTGCGGTCCAAATCAAATCAGATGGCATCTTCAGCTAATTTAGATTGGAAGCTACAACAAATTGGAATATTATGAGTGTTCGACGTGTTAATTGAAAAAAAATTATGTCCAGTATCATGTAGATTATACACTACTCTAGTGTTTATTCAACAGAGGTATCACTTTCAAGGGTGTGTATGCCCTTGAGGACTCGGGAGTGCACCCAGTTTTGTAAACGGGTGATGGGTGACGACGCACTTTAAGTGACCACCATATACACAATGTCGCCTCCGGACTTCTGATTAGGTCGTGTCAGGGCTTGGGTTGTGTGGTGTATTAATTTTTATTGACCCGAAACATAAATTTAATTAATTAGTTTTTGGAATTTTTTTGTTTCAGTACACGTCATCACCACGTAAGCGTTTTGCATGCGTCAGTAAGCACGCTCTTCTTAAGTCAAATTTCTATTGAGAACGACCTAGTCTGCGACTCAGTCTAATAATCTTTTTGGTGACCGAAAATATTATTGAACTGATTTTTAACTATTGTTCAGACAAGTTTCTACAAAAACTCCTAATGCAACCATTTGCATAAACTGATATATAAACAAATAAACACAAGTAATTTACTTTAACCCTTAACATTAGCAACACTTTCCAAAATCAATACATTTTGAATTAAAATTAAGGACATAGCTACAGAGAACCTGAGGTGAGGACAAGAGTTGACACCATCAATGCAACCATTCCATGACTTGTATAAAAACATTACAACAAGTAAAAGATTAACTCAGAAGCAACAAAGGTACAATCATATATATATATATATATATATATATATAATCTCATCTTATACAACTCTTAATTATTGATGTGACAATATTGGCTTTCTTTGAAAAATTATATCCACAATTTGCATAACAATGCAGGAACTTCCACACGCATAACCACCTGATAAAATATGAAGAAAATGAAATGAATATAAGTTTGACATAGAATTTCATAATAAAGCAAAATAATCTAGTTTGATTAACAAAACATGTCATACATAACTTATGAATAAAACAAAATACTCTCTAGTTTGATCAATAAAACATGTCATACATAAATTGTGAATAAAACAAAATATTGTATAGTTTAATCAATAAACTGTGAAGTAGGTTCACTAACCTTAATTGGTAGGAGCTCGATTTCTATGAAAGTTGTTTAACTTTACCATCAAAGTTACATAGAGCTTGTCACCCACTCCATCAATAAATCGATAGTATGTGTTCCTCCATTTCCTAATAAGAAACAAAGGACCACAAACCCCCCAAAAATCTACTGCAAATCCAACTCCCATGCCTAGATACAATGATTCTCTTATAGATTCATCGTCTTCATTTCCTCTAGATGGCATTGCCTTTTTATGATTTTCTTCTTCTGCAGTACAGTTTTTAAGAGGAGCTCCGCATAATCGTGGGTTCCCAATGTAGCTCGATGCATCAAAACTTTGAAGTTGAGTCCCTATTGGAATTTTTCCGTTAAAATTATTGCAAGATAAATTTAAAACCTCTAAATAGGTTATGAGAGCCATGCTCCGAGGAATTTCACCAAAAAATTTATTGTTTGAGAGATCGAGAGATTCCATATTTTTCATGTCTCCAATCATCTTGGGTATTGTTCCCGTCAAATTATTGTGAGATAAGTTCAATGATTGAACTTGAACAAGCTGAAATAATTCCAATGGCACTTCTCCAGACAAACTATTGGTTGAAAGGTCAATAGTTCGCCTTTCTGAATCTACTTCAAACACATAATCATGACCTTTAGTGAACAAATTAATTATAGGGACACGGTTACCAAGAAATGGGTTGGGTTCAAAAGAATCGATAACCATATGACTCAAGTTATAGACGCACTCTGGTATATATCCTGAAAGTTTATTTTGTACAAGGTCCAAGTGATACAACTTAGAGAGATTGAATAATTGTGTTGGAATAGTCCCTTCAAATTGATTTGCTCTCAATATGAGCACTTGCAAATCTTGCGACATCTTGATTGGTATAGTTCCAGAAAATTCATTTTCTCCTAGGTTCATGGCTTGCAATCCATACCAATTAGAGAGGTGCATTGGAACTTCACCAGATAGTTTATTACTCCACAAGTTCACGATTTCCAAGTTCTTCCAACTACGTGGAATTGATCCTGAGAAGGAGTTGTAAGACAAATCAACTTCAGCTGCTATTGGTGATATGTTTGGGAGTCCTCCTGTGAAATTATTGTGATCCATCCTTATTATACCACCCATTAGCGTTAGATTTGATATGTCTTCAGTCAGTGAATTGTATGATAAATAAACAAAAGGTATTCCTTCTATAAGTCTCGAGAACTTATTTCTATCTACAGAGGAAATTCCTGAGCTCGATAAGTCGAGAAATTGCAATGATTTTTGTGTATATATCCAAGATGGAAAGTTTGGGCCTTGAGTTGTATTTTCCAATGAAAGGTAAGAGAGTTGAAAAGGAGGAACCCAATTCAAATCAAATTGGAATACACAAGTTGAACTACTCATATCTAGTGAATCTAAACTAGAGAGTTTAGAAAAAGTTAAATTTGAAATTTCACCAGAAAAACGATTAGAGCCAATAGACAAGTCATTTAAGGATGACAGGTTTCCTAGAGTTGAAGGAATGGAACCGCTTAACATGTTAGAGGAAAGATCAAGGTCTTGAATATGTGCTAGTTGGCCTATTTTATCTGGAATTGGTCCCTGGAGTTGGTTATTAGAGAGATAAAGTTGTCTCAAATTTGGAAGGTTTAGCAAGCTAGAAGGTATCTCACCATGTATATTGCTATATGAAAGGTCAAGATAGTTGATGTGTTTGGTGAGATTAAAAAACCCATTTGGTAAATGAGAGGTGAAGTTGTTCCCAAAAAGGTCAAGAGTTACAAGTGAAGACAAATTCAAATATGCAATAGATGGGTTGATCATAAAGTTGCCAAGTTTACAATTTGACAATTGTACTTCTAATAGTGAAGGAAGTGTATTCAATATTTGAAGCCAATTGGTTTCTTTATGAAGATCAATTCCACTGAGGTTGAGATATTTCAAAGAAGAAAGTGGAGAAAGCCAATGAAGATTATCTATGTGAGGAAGACCAAGACTCGAATATCCAGTAGCAGATATATCAAGGTAGATAAGGTTAGATGCATGTGTGATGTTGTGTTGAACGACTGGAATAGTTATCACATGAAAATAATGCTCGCTCAAATCCAAGTAACTCAGATACTCAAGTTCTAGAATACAAAGATTCATCTCACCTCGCAAAAGTTGATTATTAAGATCAAGCTTTGTAACTCTACCAGTAACGTTGTCACATTTGACTCCTTTCCATGTGCAACAATCTTTTTTGGTTGACCACGTTGACATCGGATCAGGTGTGTAACGATCGACTCCTCTTTTGAATGTTAATAATGTCTCTTGATCTTTCTCATTGCATCGGACCAATCTGTTGTCATTGTTGCACATGATTGTGTGGGATGTGGTTATAGATAAAAGTAGAAGCAAAAGAAGTGACATTTGTGAAGTAAGAATGATCATCATGAATGATTTTGGGGATAAGAGAAGAAAATTTAATTCAAATGGGAGTATGAATTGTTAAGAGATTCTAGTGTGATTATATATAAGATGTTGGGTTATGAAAGCTTGAAAAAAGAAATAGCTCCAAACAGGATAAATTGGGGTGTGACTGATAAGAAAATATGTAGACAACAGTTTCAAGATGCAAATGGGGTCTAGTTGTTAGAAAAATCAAATAGCTCCAAAACTGCAAGACTTATTATTATTAGACTTTGAAAAGGCAGAGAAGACTTGGAATTGTTGAATTTCTTTGAGCCTATGTTTTAAGCTTGGTACCAAATTATCTGAAACTTATTATAATTGGTAAAATGTTTAATTTATAGTATTTTGTGGACCTCTCAAAAAAAAAAGTATTTTGTGGACAACAGTTTTCTTATTTTGTGGAATTATAGTAATTTCTTTGAACCTCATGTTTTAGACTTGCTGTGAATATATGCGGTAGAGATTAAAATTAAGCAAAACATCTGTGTGTTTGATGATAGATCAAAGATTTTTATGGGAAAAAATGAAATTAAAATGAAATAGAATTATTTTTTGAAAATTATATTGCAATGATATGGAAAAGCTAAATTTACACTTTGAGACTTTAGTAAAAAAAATAGTTGAGACTAACCCAACAGTTGCAACACATTTTTTTTTTTTGGAAAGAAAAACAGTTGCAGCACATGTTAACTTCACCATTGTAATAACAAATTAATTAATTTTATTAATTTTTAAAATAGTAGAATACGAGAAAGCTTGACCTTGGTGTAGGGTAGAGCAACGGTCGGGTTCGGGCTCAAACTCAGCAAGATGTATGAAACCGATCGTCCAATTTAAAGATCCAATTTCGCCCACAAATTACTACGGTTTGTGCGGGTTTCGGTTTGGACGGGTCTCGGTTTGATCGGGTGGGTTGATTTGGTTATTTCTCCAATATTTTTTTATTCATCTCAAATTTATTTGGCTATTTTTTTAATAAGACTTTCATCAATAAATTAAAAAGAAAAAGGCCATAGATCAAAGTATCATAGCAATCATTAAAATATCACGTTATAAAAAATTTAACAAGAAGAGATGAGGAATTATATATATTTGAGGGTGATATGTATAATGGATTGGGTTTTGTGGAGTAAATTTTTTTATAGGACGGCCGGGTACGGTTTACACGGTTTTGGATTTGTAAAAACCGGGTCCGACCGTCTAAACCCACACATACCCTATTTTTTAGCATTTCTTCACCCGAGACCCGTTTTAACCCGCCCGATGAACCTGTGGGAGACTCGGATATATTGGTTGGTGGGCGAGTTCGGATTTTGTGCTCACCCCTACCTTGGTGGATTTACCTTTACGTAGCCTAATCTCTAGAAATATTTGTTAGTAGTTGAGTCATGGACCAAAATATGTTGCTGATTTCTTTGTTATTATATAATGGAAAACTTTAACTAGTGTCCCGGACACCGGTTAAAGACCTTAAATAATAAATTTTTATGAAAGCTTGTGTAATCAATGTATTGAAAATTGAGATTAATCACAAGAATATAAACAATTTCTAATAAATCAAACATAAAATCTGTTCTCAAAAAAGAAAAGAAAAAAAAAACAGTTGCCGCGTTCCATGACTGTAACCATCTTACATCTTTTACGTGTTGTGTTAGAGACTCTTGTGGATAATTTATTCGGGCTCTAACGAAATGGAAGCGGTCAAATATAATAGTGTTGGAGGGGGAGGCAGTAGCTTTACTCGATGCCATTCACTTTGCTGATGTGAACAGATGAGACCGGGTTGTCTTCGAGACCGACTCAGCTACTCTAGGGCAAGCTCTGTCGTCTCCGGACCATGGTGATTAGGAATACTATGCTATTGTTTCTAGTATTATTTATCAGTTATCTTTACATTCTAACTTCGAGGTGAAGTTTGTTAAGAGACAAGCGAACATTAAGTTGCTCATACTTTAGCTAGGGCGGCTTGTTCTTGGACTAGTCAGTGTATTTTTTATTCTCATTCTTCTTGTATTGAACATTGGTTGATTAATGATAATAATTAACTTTGCTTTGGACAAAAAAAAAGTTAGGGTATGGGAAATCTAAAAAATTTAAGGCTTAAATATGTTTTTGGTTCTTATAAATATACAAACTTTTTGTTTTAGTCACTCTAAAATTTTCTTTCAACTTTTAGTTCCTATAAATTTTCAGTCACTACTTTTAGTCCCTATTTTTAAGTTAATTTATGTTTTTTTTAATGAAATTGTGTAGAAATATGTAGAATATTGTAAAAATCTCACAAAAAAATTAGAATTTTTTAACAAAACATAATTTTTATAAAAATTATCATTTAATTCATGTTTTGTTAAAAAATTCTAATTTTTTTTCTGGGAGAGATTCTTATAATATTATAAATTTTTATGTAAAATTTTATTCAAAAATACGAATTCTACATATGAGTTTACTTTAAAGGAGGGACCAAAAGTGAAGGAAAACTTTTGGAGGACTCAAAGTTAAAGAAATTTTTTAAAAAGACTAAAATAAAAAGTTGAAATATTTATATAGATAAAAAACATATTTAACCCAAAAATTAAACAGCTCAAAGAAATAGGACTTGAAAAAAATATCAGGAGAAGACCTGGACTTTTGAAGTAAGTAAGAGAAATATGTGGACAAATTTGTGCCAAAAAAAGAAAAGAAATATGTAGACAACAATTTAACAATTTCAGCTTCATACCTAAAAGTTTCATTGCAAGAAGAGTTTTCCTTTTTATACAAATTTAACAGAAATTTATTTTGACACATTTCAGAAAGTGCGATTCAAATAGAAGGTTAGTTACATTCAGTTCAGTCGATTGTAAATGGATTTTTTTTTTTTGAGGGAGATTGTAAATGGATATTACAAGTTTGTTCAACTAGTCCCCAAAAAAATCTGGTTCAACTAGTTAATTCTACATCAAAAGCAAAATTTTGAACATCATTAATCGTGATTTTTCTGGTGTATATTTGATTGACTTAAAATAATTCTTACACTTTAATATATTTATTAATCATCCACCAAACTTCACTAAGAAAATATTTAATGTGTTAACGATTCATATTATTGTACGTTAATGGACATTGGAATTTGTCTTCCAAATTATTTTGTATTTTAGTTGGATACTAAGTTTTCAAATAAAAAAAAAATCAAATTATCGTAAGAATTTGTTATCAAAATTAATATAATTGTTGTGATTATTTTGTATAAATGCTTGTGATTGACATGATAAACCATGCCGATCCAAATGGTGTTGTGATCGCTAAAAATAATAGCTCGAAACAAAAAGACTTTGTAAAAGCAATGAAGACTTCCTTTTAAAAAAAAAAGACTTGTATTTATAGAATTTCTCTTAGCCTCAATATTTTAAAAATTTTGTCTTGAACTGGCCATGACTGATTGATTCAAGTTTGCAAATTTGGGACATGATAGAAAGAAAAAAAATGGGAAATATCCTAATAAAGAGATTGAATTAGGGACAAACATATTTAGTTATGTTTGGTATTACATGGATACGTCAAAATTACGGCAATCCACCGTAATACCAAACATACTTTTAGATATTTATTTCTCAACATGACAAAACTTCCATACACCTGATTCTCTTAATATATTATACAACATAGATTATCTATCTATATGACGGAAAATACACCCGACCATTTTATCTATCATTCTCATATAAATATAACACACTTTATCTTACCTTATTTTTCTGGATCACTTTCTCACTTTTCTCTCATGAAAAAAGTCTGAAGTTAACAAAATGCATGAGATTCAAAGTGACTACAAAATTCATTTTCACCATATTACATTATATTTCTATGAACCATTCCATGATATCTAGCTACTTGTTAATGTCCTTCTCTACCTTCCTTGTTTTTGTTCCGCATGTCTTCTACAACATGACTTGATGCCATATTATTTGAGGGTCCCCCAAGCCCCAGACATGAGCCAAGCCAATTGGAGACTTCAGCCATCTCTCTAGGAACTGTATAATGACCAAGCCTACACAAAATAACAAGCCAAAAAGTGAAACAATTGCTTTAACTAATGTTTTAAAAATTAGACCGAACCGATCAACAAATCAATTTGTCTGTTGGTTCAAGTCTAATGGTTGAACTACAGTTGTTTCAACCGATTTTTTTAAGTTTCTATTTTTTTTTAGTTTTTTATTTATCATCTAGTTTAATCGTGGTTGAACCAATTGAATCATGATCCAGAGATTTCATTGATTTGATCACATGTATGATTTTTAAAACACTGCTTTATTATTTTATAGTTGAGTTAATTCTACTGAAAAAATTATAATTTTTTAAAAAAAAGGCTTACCCCTCATAGGATTTGAATGTTATACATTGAAACCCTGCTGAGTACAAGGATTGGGCTGACTTCTCTCCATATTTGTAGAGGACTACATCATCACCTGAAAAATGAATTTTAGATGTTAACTTAAATAAACTACTACTATGCTTTCTGATCACATAAATAAATCACCATTTGAGCATTCAATGCAAATCATAGTAGTATGCACATAAGCTTATTAGGTTAATCAAGCAGAAGCTTATTGATAGAAGCAAAAGATATCTATATCTGTAAATTCATTTATGAAGTGGTAGAAAGAATTTTTAAACACCATTGTCCTTTTGAAGAACTTTTGTGACAGATGGGAATTAAAATTTAATAAAATGGCAATAGAAATACTCAGAAATTCCTTAATCCATGCTTTGAGTCTAATGTAGTAAAAAAAAACCCAAACATGGACACAAAACTGAACTGACACGGAAACATCTATAATAATTTAAGAGAACATAATCGAGTGAATATAAACATTTTTATCAATGTTATGTCGGTGTCTGACACACGTTGGACAACAAACATTCCTTCAATTTGAATTGTTAGTGCTATAACAATATGTAATTTATAACCAAACTCCTACTTAAATAAAAAACTAAATGTCACATATTAAGATGTATAGTGACATACTAATTCCATGGCTCAGAAAAACTGGTAATGAAGCAGCTCTCCTTCTTGCTTCATGTGACAATTCTATCTTGCTCTTTAAGCTCCTACAGTAACATCAATTGCAAACCATAGTGTCAACCATTAGAGTTTAGTATGTGACCACATGTAGACAACCAAAAATTTAATAATGTGTACTAATGATCATTTTACAACTATACTCGAAGGTCTTTGAACAAAGTCCCTAAAAGTTACAAGATCAAACTCTTATCATCACCTGACGTACACTTCATGAACATAGATAACAAAATATCACTTGAACAATAATATTGTTATATACCTTGCTCCTGGAAGCCATCCACTTAGTCCAATAACTGCTCTTAAGTTGAGAGTGTAGGGGAGGCCATTTCCATACCTTCCCATGGCAAAACAAGTTGCAGAATATAAAGCTGTTGCAGCACCCATACTGAAGCCTCCAATCCCAACTTTCACTATACCATAATAAATATGATGTTTTAGTGAAATTCATCAATAGAAGAATCTAGAAAAATATCAATCACAAGTATCAAATTAATGTGCTTAAATGTAGAATTAGATAAATGAAATCTTTATATTACTCGGTTAATTAAATAAATGGTCCCTATAAATATTTAGATTTTTGTTTTTAGTCGCTACAAAATTTTCATCAACATTTTTAGTCCCTATGGCATTTTCCTTTAGCATTTTAGGGACCAAAAATGTTGACAGAAATTTTTTACAAGGACCGAAAATGTTGATAGGCAATTTTACGGGGACTAAAAATGAAATTATGAATATTTATAGGGACCATTTACTTAATTAACCATATTATTTAGCCTTGAAAGTACCATCAGCTGGCTCAGTTGACAACAAATTTGCAATATGTGCTGCTGAGGCATCTAAACCCTCCCAATCATCTGGACCATCATCTGAAAGTTCTCCCATATCAAACCCTGATCATTATTAAATAGCAAAATATAAGGTTATAATACATACTTATGTGTGCATATTTAACAGTTACACAATTTTAATTTAGTAAGGAAAAAAATCTTATAGAAAACAAGAGGGATTTAACATTACATGCAGTGCAAGAAAAACCACCAAGTATAGCAACAGGTCGGGTAGGAGCAGTTGGACAAATCCATTTTATCTGCATCATATAACATCATAAGACACATAATATCATATGTAAAGTACATGAGAATAAATTTATCGAAATACTATAGAGCTACGTACGGACACAGACACACATGTAGATACTGGTAATGGTTTGATAAAATTGAAATGATTGAACGTAATCACATGTGTTGATACTGGTAATGATTTGATAAAATTGAAATGATTGAAATGACACAGACAAACTTACATTTGGAAGTGGCAGTGATTCAAGGAGCTGATATGAGCTGCAACAAAACCAAGCTTAAATTTTTTATTATGTTTGTCTAAGATTAGAATATAAAAGAAGATAACAAACATCAATTAGGAAAACTCATATTTTCTTGATAAAAATCCATAGATTAAAATGACCTTACTCAATGGTAATTTTTGTGACTATTAATTATTTTTGCTATTCATATAAATATTCTTCTGTCAATTTAAAACTCATGTCAAGTACTGTACCAAAACAAAAAGTCATGTCAAGTTACTCAATTTAGTAGAAAAACAAAGTTATCATGTGGTCCCTTAGTCCAGAATCTTAGTAGATACTCTTCCAAATCAAGCTTTCCACTTATAAAAAAAATAACAACTTTTTCCAACAGAATTTATCCCAAATAGAATCTCAGTAGAAGAAAAGCTCCATACTAAAAACATACAACATGAAAAAAAAGTAGTTAATTTGGACCCTTTTGATATAATTTACTATCTTTCTCATCAGGAAGATTATGAAATTCTGATCACAAGGTAGACAAGGTGTAGACCATGACCATATATATTAACCACATTTTACTGCAATATAAAAGTTTACAGCGTAATGGCCTTAACCACAATAGTGACTGCAGCCGCGTTTTAAAACTATGTCGACAGTGTTATAAAAAAAAATGAGACATAATATAACTGAATTGAAAAGATGGTATCCATACCTCAAACCATTATCACCAAGACCATGCAGCCAAACTATAGTTGCTTGATGTTTTCCTTTAGGCCTCACTACATGTGTCTTACCAAACTCCAAATTAGTTCTTCTAGCAGTTCCACTACCTTCAAAGGGCATATAAAGTATAAAGATAGTTGATACTTTAAAACATGGTAAGAAAGGTAATGTAATCAAGGTTTGTGACTGTGATCGTGGTCACGACATCAATGTTTTTAATGTCTCTATGACCGCATTTCGGCTGCATCAATTGTATTTGAATATAATTTTTCCCAATATCAAAGATTATGACTGTAGCCACAATTTAAAACGTTGATGATAATCCTCCAAATGAGCCAAGGAATTTATCATTGATGGCACATAAAAATTATGCATGGATTGTAAAAATGAATTTTCAAGAAAGGAATATTTCTTGCAAGGGATATGAAGAAAAACTAACCAGACCCCATTTGATAACATGCATGGTTCATTTTGCTGTTACAAACTTCTCAAAGCAATCTCCCACCTATTGAAGACAATCAAGTAACTATAGGAAGAGGTTTTGCAATGAAGAAAATGTAGAATGGTGAAGGCTATTTATACACAAATGAGTAAGGTGGAGTTGGAATAAAATACATATTTGTTTGGTATGCCTCATTGTTGGAATAATATACAATATACATCGATCGATCGTAAACTGGATCGTAGTATTTATATTTAATTACAAGTTGTATTATTTAAACCCTACATTTAAATAATACAAAGTTATTGTAACTACTCTACAGTTAAAGACATAAGCACAATTGGCCGAACTTCATAATGAAATTACTTTCGTACCAAAGTTACTATTTTAACGATATGTGTGCATTTTTATATACGTGTAGTGTTCACATCACACCAGCTATAAGGTGTGACTAGAACCGCCTAAGAGAAAGAAAATCCATGAAAAGGAGATGCATAGATAAACAAAAGCATGAAACCTTTTTTTGGGGCAGAGAGAATCAAAGCAGATCAAAGCACATTCATCCATTTCTAAGGAGTCACTTATAAGAGGGAATCTATGCTTGTGGGCAGTGGCTATAAAATAAAGATAAATAGCAACAACAAATGAAGAATATTGCTCAAAACAATAAAGAGTATAAAATCATGCTTGTAACTATCACAGTTGTTTATCAAATCCTTCTTGATTGATAGATGGATACACTCAAGCTATATAGTTTTTTCATTTATCTTTTTCTTTACCTTTTTCTTGTACTTAAAAAAATCAACAAATCAACCAGGGTTGGATCTAACGGAAGAGGTTAGTCTCTACAATGTGGCGAACTAATGTTTGAGTCATGGTTGAAAAAGGTGTCTACATTTAGTGTCTAGTTGCGTTAAACACGATTACTTTCCATAGAGGGAGCATATGAGAAATCATCAAAAAATATTTATGTTGGAAAAGGAACATGAACTTCTAGGTACTATTTTCCTTCCCACTTTCTAGTTCTTATATATAATAATTAAAAGTTCAGTAACTTTGATCTTAAATTAGAAGTGACAAGAAAAAGCACTTAGGTCTTTTACTATAAGTAACCTTCCCCCTCAGTTGCTTTCTTGTTTGCCACTTGAAGAAAAGTTTTGTTTTTTTTTCATTGTTTATAGTCATTCATGAGAAACAACACAAGCTCGAAGCACACACAAATTAAATAAGCTCTAAACATATTTAACTGCAAAATAACATCATAGATTCTTCATTTATTATAAACACAAACTTAGGTACCTTCTTAAAGAAGAAGGAACCTTAAGAAGCATCATCTAATATGCAAGGCCATTGTTTACAAAATCTAAATTCTAAATTAGTAGCAGATGTTTGCGTGTCTTTTCTATTGTCTAGTAGAAAATAATTTAGGGTGCATTTGAAAGAGCTTACTTACTTACAACTTTTATGAGTTTATCTTATGATGATATAAATAAATACGATTGTGTTATGAAACTAAAGAAATAGGAACAAAAACTAAGTAGAGAGAAGTAGAGAATGAAAAAGAAAGAGAAGAGAGATGATTCTATTATTCTGCTGTAGTATATAATTAAGTTACATATGAGCTCTATTTATAGAGAAATACAGTGACTTAGTGGGCAAACATAATATAGCCCAATAAGCAAACAATATGACCCAATAACCCAATTGCTATATGGACATCCACTTATAATATTCATAACACTCCCCTTTGGATGTCCATCAAGGATATGCCTCATTAAAACCTTACTAGAGAAAAACCCGATGGAAAAAAAATTCGAGTGAAGGAAAAAGAGTACAACATCCTTTTGTGTGATAATCTGCCTCGTTAAAAACCTTACCAGGAAAACCCAAAGGGATAAAACCATGGTTAAGGGAAAAAGAGTGCAGAACACATTTATGTCTCCCCCTCATAAAGACAATCGTATATGAGACAAAGAAAGTCAAATAATCTTTTATGCTTGTTTCTCAAAAGCTTTACTTGACGGTGGTGACTCTCAAGAGAGATCTAATTTATCTCCATACCATTCTCCAAATGAGCAGTGCTTGAGATGTTATTTTCATATTGAATTGTTGAAAGAAAATTCTCCAATTCCTTGATCATGTTGTTTCTCTTAGATACAACATGTATGCTTAACTTTGTTCCGATATCTGTATTTACTAATTAACAAAAAAAAATACCACAATACATATAATTAACAAAATACATACATATGATGTGATTTCTTCAATATCTCACGAAAATTAACTATATCAGAGAGTTTCATATACTCATCACTACCACGTGAGTCGTAAAACTATATTGCAACACATCTTTCATATAAATTGAGCCCTTCATGTGATGCTAAACTTAATCAAGCAAGAAAAAGTTCTTGAAT
>Ga0228710_1000612_pt1 | contig 47113 bp, 34 predicted proteins | sample MedpolnodulmetaG_FD_177995 | JGI IMG/M metagenome (GOLD analysis project Ga0228710, IMG submission 177995) | Root nodule microbial communities from Medicago polymorpha collected in Santa Monica, California, United States - pink nodules | ecosystem: Host-associated > Plants > Roots > Nodule... | reverse complement strand
AAAAAAAAAATTTACATAAAAAATAAAAAAAAAAAAAAAATATATATATATATATATATATATATATATATATATATATATATATATATATATATGCTTTGGAAAATTTATTTAAAAAAAACAAAAAAGAATGATTTGTTGCATTTCAAAGACTATCCAAGTGCATGCAAAATTGTTTAAAAAGCAAATTTTCAGAAAAACTGAAGCATGGAAACTGTCAAACCACTCAGCAGAAATGCTGGATTAGATGCCTTCTAATGTGGAATTTGGAAAAATTGAGCTGCATGGTAATATTATTATATTTGATGATCAGAACTAACACTATATTTATCAGAAAGCCTTAGCGAGCACAATATCTGATCTGCACACACGCATTCCATATCCAACTAACAAGAGAAATAATTACAGAAGTATGAGAAAATTATAAGTGGCACAAACCTGATCAAGTGCTGATGCAAAAAGATCTAACACATGACCCTGGCTAACCAGCTGTTTTGCAAGACCCTCATAAAACTTCACTGCTTTCTTAAAGTAAGGTGCCGCATCTTTATCAAGATCTTTATGAGAACGCACTGGGTCAGATAGTTCTTTCGACACAATCTGCAAAGAAATTTTGAAATCAAAATCTCGGCATCAGAGACATTCTGTGGATGGATTATACAGTGATTGTCAACATAAACAAAATCAAACAGAAAACAAACTATAGTTCCTTTCCAGTGATTCCAAGTTTACCACACAACACTTTGAACTTTCAATTCCAAACCAAGAAAAACACACTTCTATCATGAGTGACAAAACATAAAAATATTTAAATTTTTCAACAATAATTTAATAGCAAGTGCACTATCTACCAACATGACTATGAAACTTCGATACCAATATGCCTAACAAATCATTCCGCTTGTAATGATTCAGCTTGATTAACAATGAACAAAATTTTCCTAACACTAACTAATTTTCTTTCACCGAAAACAAAAACCAAGCCATAGAAACAACCAATAAATCATCAATCAATTGTACATTAAAAGAAAAAAGAAAACAAACTGATATACCGTGCCAGGTCCTTCAGTGCATGGCCCTCCAACCAAAGCTATAATTCTAGCCCCAGTCCCAGGATTACAAGCACTGAGCAATCCAGCTGCAACGCTCAATGCAACTCCGGTACATCGAGCAGGTCGTTTGCCAGGTGGAACAGGCCATTGATCTCTCTGCAATTCCTCCAACAGCTGAAAAAACAAAAACACACAATCACAATCACAATTCACATAAAAAAAAATTAAAAAAAAACCCCACAAATTTAAAGCATTTGAATTATAATTACCGCATTGAGAGTATATTCACAATCAGAAGCAGGCAACAAAAACCGCGAAACACCGGAATTGGGAAAAGGAGCAACACCAACAATACCACCAGGACCACCTTTGATCGGTCTCCTAGCAGCAGAATTAGAAGAAGCAAGACCCAATTGTTCCAAAATCTGATCTTTAGAAATCTCTTTGGATCCTCGAAAAACATAAACTTTAGACATATCAGAAAATCCCAATTCATGAACCTGAACCTGAGTCCCAAAGGATAAAAACCCAACAAGAGCATTATCAGGCAAAAGGCCAATTGCTCTACCAAGAGCCGATTTGAGAAAATTAATCTCTTCTTCAATGATACAAGTATCAAGCAGAAAGAGAAAAACAGGAGAAGGAGGAGGATTAGGATCGGTATGAGGGATATGATATTCAACGGTGGTGTATTGAGGATAGAGTTCACCAGGGAGATTAGTTTCAGAAATAGCGTTGTAATGAGGTGGAAAATGGTTACGTTGATAACAAAATGGACAGATCCAGATCTTAGCGGTGAAATCAACGCGGGAGTAAGGGTTGAGAATGGAGGTGCAGGTTTTGCAACGGAGGGGTGCATAGGGAAGACTAGGGATATCGGGATGAGAACGGATGAGGGAGATTGTGGCGGCGAGTGGGATAACGCATTTGGAGGATTCTACTTTGCTACGTGGCCAGATGTTCCATGTCATACGAACTCCGTCGATTCCATCGGGATCTGTGTTCGCCATCTCCGACATCGTTGATGATGATGATGATGATGAAGAATTTCACCGATTTGATTTATCAGAACGATGATGATGATGATGATGATGCAAAGGTTATACACAGACAGACACAGAAACACACCCTTTGCACAATTATGTTAAATTAAACAACGCACATTCAACGATCATTAACCTTTTCACTCTCTTAATAAATTCATCCACTGTTTCTTTTTTGTTCTTTTCTATTTTTTTATTTTCTAATATATCAAATTTAAATACTTTATGTATATATTGCGTTGTAAATATGTTTGGTATCCAATCAAGTTTTGACATGTAGATATTTTCAGAATTAATCTAAAAAGTGATAAGAATCAATGTCAATAAATTAAATCTTTTTCTACCAAAAAAACAAATTAATTCTTTTTGTTACTTGTAACAAAAATTAATCTAATAAATTAAATCTTTTTGTTACTTGTAAAAAATATTTATCTTTTTTAAGTTGTGAAACAATGTTACCAAAGAGATTTACACAAAAGTAACTTCAAATAAAATAATGATTTTTTTAATTGAAAATTAATTAAAAGAGTTTAAATTGTCCCATAAAAAAGATAGTATTCAACTAATAATGTCAATATCGTTACACATAACACTTTTACTCAAGTTCAATTTAAGAACATCGTAATTGTATGTGTGAACTTCAGATAACGATCATCACTTGTCTAAATTCAAAAATAAAAGTATTTATTGTTAAAGTCAAACATTTGTTAAGTGATTATTATTGAAGTTAAACATTCTTAATTATTGAACAATTATGATTATTTGACAATATGAATAATATACAATATAAATTCAATCATAAATAAAATAAGAAAACTAGGAGATTTTTAAATAACTATTCACAAATATTCCATGATATAACAGAGGTATTTGACAAAGTTTTCAATCAATATAACTTCATTTTTACATTCTCAAAATTTAATTTGATTTCTGAATCCTCGATTAATCTGCAAGAGTGTTCTTTTTTTAGGTGATGTTTGGGGTTCGAATCCCAGACCGACCTTGCATATATTATGCACTGTTCTTACCAATTGAACTAAGCTCGCGAGGACCTTAGTAAAGTGTTCTTAATATAACTATGAATTAATAAAAATAACGAAATATTCAAAAGTAGAAAATTCAAGGGAAATATTTAGTAAAAGTATTAAAATTGTTTCATAATTCATAATATTCGGTAAAACTATTAAATATTCATTGACTAATAGTTTTAAGATGTTTGGGTTTAAAAAAAAAATGTTTGTTTTTTTATACTTTTATCTAGCGTTCGTATGTGCAATTTGTGACTCTTTGGTGCTAATGTGTATAAATTACGAACAAATTTTTTTACGAAAATTAAAATAAAATTTCTTTGATTTTGCACTTTTTTTGTAACATTAACAAACTATACTTATCGTTTTCAATAATATCAACAATATAACAAATACACTATAAATTATTAATTTTTATAACACCAACAAAATAACATTCGTTTTTGACAAATTGTTTAAGGGTATAATTGAATGTGAAGAGAAAAAAAAAGGATGCTTTTCAATTTTGTTGTGAATTGTGATAAGCTGTAAAATTTATTTATCGAGTCTAATTCCTTCTTCTGTGAGGATGTGAAACTACAGACTATGGAGTTGCAAATTGCAGATGGAAAGTTGAAACACAGTTGCATTCAAAGGGCAAAAGGGTAAAAATACAGGCATGGTGAGGCCTTGTGTTGTTACCAGAACGTGCAAGTAGGTAGGTAAAAGTGCAACAGTGGACAGCGTATATACAAGTACAGGTACAACAACTAGATTTGGATCTAGATGACATCAAAAAAATCTAAAATAGCCTTTGTGAAATTTGTAAGAAAATTGTTGTTCACAAATTTGAGAAGACCGAGAAACACATGTAATATACGAAATTGCCTTTCGGCAGTTAACTGCTGAGGTTTTCAAAAATCAGCTGCAGTTAACTGCCGAGGTAAACCTCGGTAGTTAACTGCCGAGAAAAATACTTCATCAGATGAAACAGCCACCTGCTCCCCCTAGACACTATTTCACCGTCAACTTTGTTTCCTCTTCCATCCAATCCCCAAATCCAATATTTTTTTCATCAAGTCTTGCTCCAAAATCATTGAAGCATCAAGCATAGGAGGTATCAACACACTTTTGACATAAAAAAACAGGTATTGAGCATTTTAATCGGTTAATTTTTTGCATTTGTTATGGGTTTTTACGTCAGTTACGTAGAACTCTGTCATGGGATACCTCGGCAGTTAACTACCGAAATATATTTCGGTAGTATACTGCCGAGGAAAACCTCGATAGTTAAGTGTCGAGGATTACTTGTGAAAAAAATTTCACAACGAAGAAAAGGCAGCTACTGCCAATTTTTCAAAAAAAATTTCTTTGTTTTTTTTTCTTTGTTTTGCTTTAATTCATTATGACATTGATGTTTATGCATTAGTTGGTTGTTAATTTATATTTTTGTGTTGTTTTATTATAGTAATGGTAGAGAGCGTGGAAGATGTTTCGGGAGAGACAAAACCAAATTTTGTCGAAATTTTCGGAGAGGTCAAACTGCCTAAGGTTGTAGCCAAACCAAACATTGATGGAGCTTCCGTCCATGTTGAAGCTTCTAAAAATGTTGACTCCGGTGTCCTCCCACTTCATGCCCACGAAGTTGACACAGCTAGGTTTTTTTCAGACGATATTAAGTGAAAAGATAGAGAAGAATTGCTTGAGTGGGCACGTCGTCAAGCAAATAAGGCGACATTTACAATTGTTACATAAAGATCAAGCTTGGCCAATCCAATGTTGTGCCTAGTGTGTGAAAGGAGTGGAGCTCACAAAGTGTCAAAAAAAACCGAAGCATGCAACAACGGGCTCAAGAAAATGTGGGTGTTTGTTCATGGTTAGTGGATATCTTAGTATGAAAACAAATGAATGGGGACTGAACATTTTTAATGGAGTTCACAACCATGCGATGGAGCCGGCTTTAGAAGGACACATTCTTGTCGGTAGATTAAAGGAGGACGACGGGAAAATTGTACGTGACTTGACCAAGAGCAAGATGCTTCCAAGAAATATTTTGATAAATTTGAAGAACAAAAGACCACATTTCATGACAAATATCAAACAAGTGTACAATGAACGTCAACAAATATGGAAAGCAAATAGAGGTGACAAGAAGTTGTTGCAATATCTAATCTCGAAGTTGGAGGAGCACAACTATACTTATTTCTCAAGAACACAAAGTGAAAGTACTACAATTGAAGATATATTTTGGACTCATCCAACATCCGTTAAATTGTTTAACAATTTTCCAACGGTTTTGGTTATGGACTCCACCTACAAAACCAACATGTACAAGATGTCAATGTTTGAGGTAGTTGGGGTCACTTCGACCGATTTGACATATTCGGTTGGGTTTGGATTTGTGACACATGAGAAAGAGGAAAACTTTGTTTGGGTTTTAAAAATGTTGCGTAAACTTTTTACGTGAAAGATGGATATGTCTTTGATGAAAGCGGTTGGAAATGTTTTCCCTGAAAGTTATGCAATGAATTGTTACTTTCATGTGCAAGCAAATGTTAAACAAAGGTGCATCTTAGATTGTAAATATCCTTTGGGAAAAAAGGATGGGAAAGAGGTGAAACCTCACAATGTTGTCAAGAAGATAATGAGGGCATGGAAATCTATGGTTGAGCAACCCACTCAACAGTTATATGCAAATGCATTAGTGGAGTTCCAAGATGAATGTAGTGATTTCCCACTTTTCTTAAATTATGTCATAACCACCTTGAAAGAAGTGAAGGAGAAAATAGTAAGGCATGGACAGACCATGTGATGCATCTTGGTTGCAGAACCACCAACATGGTAGAATTGGCTCATGCTTTAGTAAAGAAATATTTGGACAATAGTGTGGGTGATTTGGGTACTTGTTGGGAGAAAATACATGACATGTTGGTGCTTCAGTTCACTGCGATACAAACAACCTTTGGTCAGAGCGTTACCGTATTGGAACATAGATTCAAAGATGTCACTTTGTACTCCGGGTTAGGTGGTCATGTGTCTAGATGGGCTTTCGACAACATTGTTTTGGAAGAGTCACGTTGTAGGGAAACATTGTGCATGGACAAAGAAATTTGTGGTTGTGTTCAAAGGACTTCTTACGGGCTTCCATGTGCATGTGAAATTGCTACTAAAATCCTTGAAAACAAGCCAATTTTATTGGATGAGATACATCACCATTGGCTTAGGTTACGTATGAGCGAAGAAAGTAATGAAGATGGTTTTTCTGTCGAGGATGAGTTGAAGGGTATTCAAGAACGTCTCGAGAAATTCCCTTTCCAAATGAAGCTTGAAGTCAAAGAGGTTTTGCGGCAGTTGGCATTTCCTGAAACCACCATGACGTCTCCACCACCACGAAAAGTACCGACCAAGGGAGCCAAGAAAAAAGTCGACATTGCGAGGTCTAAAGGAAAAATTACATCTGCTAGTTGAATCCCTTCTTCGTGGGAGGTTGTTGATTCTCAAAATCCGGATAGTCAACTGTCACCGTCACCAACAACTTCATGATTTAAAAGAAAAAAAGGTGCTCGTCTTGGTAAAACATCACTTTCCCCACTTCAACCACCTACTCGGTATCCAAAGCCTAAGCCTATTCCGGTTATGATGTCTATTGATTATATGCCACGCTTCATGCTTCCATTTATTGAAAAATTGGTGGATGTTATAGGCGATGGACATTGTGGATTTCGGGATATAGCCGAGTTCATGGGATTGGCCGAACAAAGTCATATCATGATTCATACATTTCATATTCAAGAGTTGAAAGATCATAGAGATGATTATGTTGAAGTATTTGCGGGTGAGGATCGTTATAACTACATTTTAAATGGCTTACATCCTCCCGCAAATATGGGAGGTTGTGCACATCTTGTTGATAAGTGGTTCACTGTTCCAGACATGGGACACATTGTTGCTAATTATTACAAAAGGTGTGTGGTCGTGTTGACATCTCTTGAAAAATCAGAATCTTTTTTCCCACTAAGAGGGCCACCAACGTCGGCTAAGCAAAAAACTCCCATAATGTGCCTTGGGGTAATTCCGAATCATTTTGTGCTTATTTATTTGAAGAATGGTTGTCCACTACCTCCATCATCTACGGAGTGGCACAATCACAAGAAAGAAGATGCGGTAACTTGGAAAGATGAGTATTTGGATCAACATGAGTTGTTCCGAAAGCTCATGGTTATTGAAAGTGGAAACAAACCACCGCAACCACAAAAAGAGTCAAACAAAGCGGTGCCTATTTTGTTGGACACTCCCGAAAAATCAAAGCAACAATTTGAAGTTATTACGGAAGATGAGGAAGATTCTATTTCACTTGATCTTCCCCAATCACTTGGTCTTTAATGAGTGATTGTTTTGTCGGTGTTAGTCCTTTTTTTTTGGTAGAAATTACACCGACGTATATTTTGTGGTCGAAATTGTAACGTCAATTTTTTGTGGCTAATATATAAGTAACATTATGTAATTTATATTGAAACATATGATACTATGACTTTTATGTGGTGAAACTAGGTGCAATACTTATTTATTCGTTATTAATGTTTACGCATTTGATTTATTCGTTATTACATTTCATTTAATTTCTTCCTAATGTATGATTTTTTTCATAAAGTTTTTGTGAAGTGAAACATGTCTGAGGTTGCAAAAATGGAAGGTCGGGTTAGGTACTCCACTTTTAAAAAGACAATTAAGGTTATGATAACGCCGACCGACTCTCTTGATGATTTGAAGGCACAACTTAACACTTATTTTGAGCATTTTGGTGAAAATCAATATACACGTCACTTGTTTGGACAAATGCCATGCATAGACCTAGGAGGAGATAGAGAAGAATACGCATGGAAAACGGCAAGCTATATGCCTTGGCTTATTGAAGACGATAGCGACGTCGGATTTATGTTTCAGAATATGATGGAAAATAATATATTATATATGTATGTTCGTTCCATATGCAATTGCGTTGAATGTGTTGTTTAATTTAATGATATGTAATGAGTTATAATGTGTTGTTTAATTATGGACACTTAATTATGGACACTATGTAACGTTTTGATGAATTTCAAACCTTTGTGTAATTTGAACCAAATGTCGGTTTGATTTAATTATGGACAATTGTAAAAGATATTGTATTTTTCTTGTTTATCACTGAGTTTAAATGTTGTATGAGTTATATTGCATTTGGAAATGTTCTAGTTTAATTACAAGTAAAAACTGGCCGAAAAAATGGCTTGAAAATGTTTACAATTATACAGAATCCACTGTCTACATAATTGTTTTTTTCGGCAGTTAACTACCGAGGTTTTTCTCGACAGTTAACTGCAGCCGGTTTAGGAAATCCTCGACAGTTAACTGCCGAGGGGCAATTTCATCTTTTACATGTGTTTCTCAGCCTTCTGAAATGTGTGAGCAACAATTTTCAATTTGTAATTGGCATAGTATGTCACATATAAATCTTAACCATCCTAACATAAGATTCAGTAGAAGATTTTGAATAGTGGAGATTGACAAATTTAATTACAAATGATTAATTTTATAAAATCAATTCTAAATAAAAGTGAAATTTGTATTAGCAAAAAAACAATAGTAAAATTTGAAAAGAAGCTATTTTTATTTTATACTTGCAATTCAACTACCTGAACACAAACAATACAGAGTTGCTTCTAACAAAATGCCTTTGAATACAATTTTCCTGTTTGAATCAGGAAACTAATATTTGTACAAACAAGTTTCTATTATAAAATCATGGTCGAATGACTGAAATGTTGATTTGGAACACAACACACAAAACATACTATAGAACTATCAAGAACGGCAGCAGGTTGGCTTTGACTGTAACTCATTCAATGTTGCCATCAAACTAATGTATTGTATAGCATCGTGACAGTATCACTTGTTTGTTCCTCGCCATTTCCTACTTTCTCTGCCCACCAGCTCGTTATCCAAATTACTGTAATCTGTAGAACTTCTTCATGCATCTTGCGGTTTTCATACAGGGTTTGCAGTTGTAACATTCTAACTATATAAGTGAGTGAACCTGCAAAGTTGCTGGAATCTGTAGTAATATTAGTTGGTCATATAAAAGTTTAAACATTTCCCTCTCCCTCCGTTGTGTTCAGATACACCCGCCAGAAGACAAATATAGGCTAATAATCAAAACATAAACAGTGCCAACTAAGCAGGAGATTAGTAAAGACACGCCAATTTACCCCAAATCCGGCATTGTAGGGTATGTTTGGATGGAGGATTTTGGAGGGAATGGCTTATTTTACTTTATCAGACTAAGGTAGCTCTAAAATGTTTTTAAAAATGAATAAAGTATGTGATTGAAATATTATCATCTATCACGTTATTCTTTCAATTTTTTTAGAACCTCATATATCCAAAGTATAAACTTAACTCTCCAAAACTCTTCATTCAAACATACCCTTAATTCTACTACATTACAATCACAATGTATAAGCATATGAGAGCACTGTGCCAAAATATTTCACTACTACCTATAAGCTATGGTTCCTGAGTTAACGAGTAAAAATAGTTGTTGCTGAATGGAATGTCACATGACTAAGCAAAACAAGACAACACACAAAACATATGTAAGACTGGGAAATAAAAGAGGGAATAGCAGTTATTAATCTCATTTTCAAAGTTACGAAAACCATTATCTTGAGTTACAATGTTACCTCACAAATTTGAGGAGCAAACATGGCATTTCTGCAAATACAAATTTGTGCCAAGTTGAAGGTTGAATGGTCAAGCGAGTTTCACTGATAAGATGGATTGTTTTCTCCAATTAGCAATTTGTGACATTCTTATCACCAGAGTCTAATTTCCACCAAGGACCTTTGTCATCCTTGTAGTCATCATCAATATCATCACAGATATCTTCAATATCATCATCTCCAGATGTTTCAGGAACTGCATCATCCAAGTTGAGTTTCTTTTTATCCACTTCTGGGTTATATGTCCACTCCAACCTTTTCAATATATCACGATCTTTCCAGTTTTCCACAACCGATACAGCCTCCTTCTTCGCCTTCCCCATTAAAATTTCCTCCCAAGAAAAAGCAGTATCGGCAGTCCTTTTCAAGACTCCATCACTACTAAAATCCCCAATAACAACAGTCTTGAGACACCGTAGCTTCGCTTCCTTTATAACATCGACAAAATCAGAATCATCTGATACAAGAACCAAACACTCAACCCGCCTATGATCCATCATATCCACCATATGCTTTTGCAACGCAATATCTGCAGCTTGCGGCCTATCCAACACAGTTTGAACCCAAAACCCTGCCCGTTTCAGCTCATCAGCCAAACCATACCCAACTTTAGGAGTCAAAACAGCACTTGCAGCCTTCTTATACTTTTCCATTTTCATAGCATACTGACCCACCAATTTCACCTTCCTACTCCCTCTAGCCGACTCTATCTGATTCACCCTTTTCGCATGCTCACGCTCATGCAATTGCTTGAAATGATTAACAAGTTTTTCATTCGTGTAAAATTTCCTCCCACAAACACGACAAACATGAGGCTCATTACGCTTAATCACACCCTTATCCTCCAAACGATACAACAGTTCCCGTTCTTTCCTCATCTCACGAACAACGTGGGGGACATTGCTAAAAGTGTGGCTATTTGCATAAGCCACCATATGTCGAACAACTCCAAAAGAAGCTGCAGCTATTCTGAGCTTATTGGCAACTTCATAAGGTGGGATTGAATTGGGTGGTTTGTTGTCCAAGTCCCAGAACAGCCCTACTCTACACAGCTTCTCATTCGGATTTATATCCGAAATCCTTCTGTGACCCCAAGAATGACAGTGCCGTCTCAAGGCAACAAATGTTTGACTGCCAGTGGCTTCTATTGTGTAGAATATTCTTCGGAACTTGAGGATTGAAACCATAAATAATCAAACAAGGTCCGAAGAAAACAAATGAATTCAATCAAGTTTTACTAAAGAAAAGATAGATTAATGAAGAATACAGAATACCAATTTTTCTAAACATGGAGATAAGAGCTTGATTGAAGTCGACTCTTTGAGGAAGTCACTGCAGTCACGCACATAAATGACGTTAGATTAACCGAATGCTCCATATTTCACCACATCATCATTCTCGTGAATTAAATCGCTTTATAGGATCATATCTCAAGTCTTTACGTCTAAATCATTTTTCTTCAAATACCCTCTGCAACTTACGAGCATAGATGTGATACTGCAGAACAAAAGTGTGACCCAATGAAGTGAAATACAGTATTATCGATTCTGATTATAAATTATAAATCCAAACTAAAGGGTGACTCAATGAAGTGAAATACAATATTGTAATTTGAGGGCACTATGTGGGTTGAGTTGGCAGGGGTAGTCTCGGCCAAGAAAGGATTTGAGTTCTATTATAGGTAGTTGGTTGGAAAGAAGAGATGAGTAGTTCCACCGCTGAAGGATGGAGATGATGTATGTTTGTTTAGGTTACTTCAAAAGCAAATCTTTAATCCCACAACTTCACTTGTCAATCTGAAAAAAATAAAAGGAGTGAGATGAGACTCAGTGGATTCCCTAACTACAACCATAATGTCAGTCACTAACGAACTATACTATTTACTTCTCAGTCAGTACAGTATCACAACCCATTTAACTGTCTGGTCTCTAACAACCATCAACATAAACTGGAATTTATCAATTAACTACCAACATCATTCAACAATAAAGTAGAGGTAGAACACACATTAATTTTAGACATAATAAAATGATACTTTACTAAGTGGTTGTACTAATCACAACTGGTTCGACAGTAAACAAGTGATAATATAAACATACTTATGAAAGTGAGTAATTTAAACCATTAGTTCCAAAGCTATTGGACCTACCAACCCAAAAATTAATGTAATTTCAAATAAAATCAACACATGAGAGTTCCATACAAGCATCCTTGGATCAAAATCAACAGGAAGGAAGAAGAGGGATTCTAAAATTGTTTCTTGAGTATTAATTGGATAAGGATAGAGTTACCAAGGTGGATCTTTATGAGAATGGAACCATAGCTATTGTTGAGGCTGTGTCTCCTGAATTGGGAAATAGGTTGCAGCGTGTTCGAGTTCAACTTCCTGGACTTAGCCAAGTTAATGTTGATTTGAATTTGGGAGAAAAGACAAGAAAAGGTTGAGGGTAGCTTAGGTTCTAGACTAGAGAGAGGCGAGGCGATAAGGGGAAGAAAAAGAAATAGGATAGGCTTAGATTTGGGTTGGAGAGATAGCAAATGGAGGAAGAAGAAGAAGAAGAAATGACATAAATTCAGGGATTGGAAACCAAACTGAAATGGGTTGGATCCGGGTCGGGTTATTTTACCCATTTCGTTTGGCCCAATCCATTTAAAAGGACAAAAAAAAATTAAAAATGACACATCAGCATTCTGTTTGATGACCGGATGAAAATTGATGGCAAGAACTAATTTTGGCAACGGAATAAAAATGCGAGGATTTTAAAAACATTTAATGAAATGTAAGGACTATTTTTTAAATGAGCGTAAAATGTAGGGACTTAAAACATATTTAACCCTTTATTTTTTCACACCAATAAATAGCAACTAGAATATGAATTCTTATCTTTTTAAACCATATCAATAATCTAGTAATTTTTAAACAAAAACAAATTTGTTTAAACGTGTAACAATAAGTAAAAAATCATTTCAAAACTATGTATTTCTTTTATAAATAGTATAAATAAAAGATAATTAAACTCAATAAAGATGCGTTGAATATTAAATTTAATTAAAATTACTTTAATGATCATTTATTTTATTTATTTGAAATATTTAGGTCTTTTATCTTTTATTTAGGTCTTTTATTTTTTTAGGAAGTACACAAGATTATCTCTATTTTCAATTTTTTGGTCCAAAAAGGCAAAAACACTAACATGGAGACGGCCGAGTCATTATTTTAATTACTTTTTTATTTTAAGAAATTAAATAGCGTGAAATGATTTCCCTTTTATCCTCGTCTCTTTTAAGGATAACACTTTGGTGACATCAAGGTGTCAATGTCATGTGACATTGATTAACCACAATGTCACAAGTGTGCAAAAAGACAAAAAACTCTTTCTCATTAACAAGCATTTTTTGTCTTTGGTGACATTTTTTTGGATTTTGAGTTTTCACCTTGTAGAAGTTTAGACCTTTGTGCGGGATCCGTTTCTTTTTTAACAGTTGATCCATGGTTGTATATCAAAACAAAACTAAAAAAATCACGTTCTTTTGAAAGAATTTATAACTTTTTTTTTTTAGTAAATAGTTAAGAGTATTACTGAGAAAATAGTAATTAATCAATGTTCTTTGTATATTGATACATTTTTTGATGCATACAAACAAAAGTAGAACTGAAAAGCTTTTTTTTTTCTCTTCAATTTACTGGCTTTTCGTAGTGGCCACTAGTGTCACTCTGATACCGGTCTTTAGTTGAAAGAAGTAATTAAATTAAACTCTGGATTAAATGTTTAAATCACTTAACAAAATTTAATATCTGCCAACAATAGATTGGCATGGGATTCACCCTCAAGCAAGGGGTCAAATATCTAAGAATGAAGAAAATTCAGTTAGAATAGAGAATTCACCTTATTCACTAACATATTTCCGAACGGATATTAAACACCGTTAATAATGGTGGAAAGTTCGTACTAATGACATGACACCAAGAAATCTCTTATTTTAAAGGATTAAATAGTTATTTGAAGATTGTGGTAAGGTGATATTTGAAGCTTTAAAAACAATAGAAAATGAGAAACTTATTATTAATAACGGTGTCACACGGTCACTTATCACCATATAACCATTTTACAATTGTTTTGTATCCGTTAAAGTTACTAAGTCCAGTTTTTCCTATTGAGGTCACACCTGTTGGACAGCAGATGTTATTTAAAGTGACATTCAACCTTTACCAAGAGCAGGAAGATCAACAAGTTTGATACACTTTATAGATAGTTTGATATCTTGGCCACATCATTATGAACACGATCTTGACCAAGTGTATCAAAAGAGTATTGTTGGGAGGAGAAAAGTTCATATAAGGCTCAAATTTTAGGCTAAACTTAAATTTAGGTGAAAGCTAGTCCATCTTGTTTTTTTATAGCTCAGCTTTGTCAATGCCAGCATTTACAAGCTAGTGTTTCTCTTATTCAGTATTGTTTATATCTTTTTAACTGTTAAATTCATTGGCTGGTAAAAATCAATTCTTTTTCTCCCGTGTGAAATACAGCCATCGGTTGGAAAATATTGAAGATACTATAACTGATTGGTAATAGTTGATAAACTTTTCTAGTCTTATTTGCTCTAGAGATTACAATTTTCAACACCTCAAAACTAAGAAACCACGGATTCAAAAAATATAGTTAGCATTGCATAATTTACATCCACAATTCATGACCCTCAATTCCTTCAGGACTAATAAATTGCTTCTAAATGGTAAAAAAATGCCTGTTATGTGGACCTTGCGAATAACAACACAGTCAAATTAAATGTCAATGGCAAACTGGTCCATCAAGATCCTCAAACACACTGCATTGCTAATGAACTTTGACCTCAAGTATGACATACAGCCGACCTTGGTCTTTGAGTTCCATACCAAAACATTTGGCACTCACTGTGGAGCTGCAGTAAAACACTTCCCAGCCACACCTTTATCAATGAAGAGGTTTCATTCTTGAGGCAAATGTTTCAGCAACCAGCAGAGGGAATGCTATCGTTGCATCACAATGTACCTGGTTTAGTGAAATAAAAAAGACATAGTTTTAAGGGATATAGTACAGCAAAAGTTTGGAGTATTCTGTAAAGAAAACAAGTAGCGAAAGTATATAGGATGTACCTTAACAGTTTTAGCAGATCCTCGTATTTTCCCCCATGAAACAGCCTCATCTGGACGAGCTCCAGAATCACTTCCATCAAATTCTTGTGCAGTATTAATAAAAACCGCATAGTCTGCACCATTGCGCATCATATTGGCGTTGCAAATGTGATGTTTTGGAAGGCCGCCTCCTAAAATAATCATGCCTGTCTTGCTAGGATTTGCATGTACAGCTTCACCATTCATGGCCCTTATATCTGTTGTATTGCCAATTATTTTAGTTATGATTCCAATTGATTCAAAATCATCCATGCAGTAAAGAGTAAAATGAATGAAGTAAAAACCTTGCACTATGTCCACAATCAGACCAGGGTTGTGGAAGGAATGGAAGTACAGCATGTCACCCAATGAGCCATCGGTTAATCCTGGACAATAAACTGGAATATTGTTCTGCAAAACACCAAAAAAAATATCAATGGTATTATATTATGTGCAATTTTCTGACACTCGAGTTATTAAGTAAATAAAAAAATCGATACAGATAACCATGTTGCATTCTGTATGCAGGATATCTAGGAAATTAACAGCATAACGATGGAAAAAGAAACTAGTGTAAAGATTTGAATCAGAAATGAAGTAGAGAATAATAAATTTTGCTGAAAATCTAAACTCGATATCATTCTTGCCTTGTATGCCCAGTAAAGGTAGGAGTTTTCATTGTTGATTTCTTTTCCCAATCGAGCTATTAACTTGGATGGTGTCCACAGCACACTCTGCCAAAAAAGGAAGATGATGAAGTGACGGGAAAAAAGTTTTTAAGTGAAAACTAATAAAAAAAAAAAACTTCATATGAGGTTCTTTTTATAGCAGAATAGATGTATTCTAAAATGATTAGCATGAGCACTAAATGTGACTCCAGGCATCGACAAAAACCAAGGTTAATTAAAATTGGACTGGACATTGAATCACTGTAGTCGCTGGTTCAAGGTTTAATGGTCTGACCAAGGATGGACCGGTAGTAATTAAAAAATAGATTTTATTTTTATTTTTCAATATCTTATACCAAACAAAATACAAATGTTAAACAAAAAATATAATATTTATAACTTATAATATTGAAACCCAAAATTATAACTTTTTAATTTCTAATTCTAATGAAAAAAAAAGGATTATTTTTAATTATAATTCAATATGTATTCTATTCTTCATTTCTTTTTTAAAAGGCAAAGCAAAATTATTATTGAAATCGGGATGCACATAGAGTCGAATAAAGTCAAGTCCATCACAAATCCACAAAATATCTCAAGGCAATTCAATAACATGGTTCAGTTGAGCCGGCTACCATCACCAGAACTGTCGGGAGTAAAATCAAAGCCAGTTATTAGAAACCACACCTCAACAAGAACATAATGTATAAAACACTATTTGCTCCCTACCAAAATATAGCAAGTGAACACTACTCCTTAACAAACATGCACTACTTATATCAGAACAAATGCCAATCACACTATACAAATACCGCTAGTCTGCATCATCATTTTTCAGATAACAATCCCCACTGCTAAACACCATACAACATAGTTTGATCTCTCCTCAGTACCATGGTGTCATTGGAATCAATTTTAGTTTCATTCCTACTATTACCACACAAAACTACCAAGACCATATCTACCACTGGTCCACAAACTACTTCCCCACAACGAAAACCTTATATACCTCTCCAGCATTGTTTCCATACCAATATTTATACAAACAACTAAATCGGTGACACCGACCAACCTTTAGAAGCTATTTCCTGCCAGATAGCCATATACCTCTTCACTTCCAACCACGCCTTAGTGTCTAAATGTATCACCAGCCCAACTATTATTATGTGGATACTATACTTTCGACCACAGTCATTCAGGTAGCAACCATAAGTCATTTGTTCATAATTTTACTCAACCTTTCTCCGCTGGTAATTCCTTTCCTGCAGATGTACTATTTACTTTTTTAAGTCCAACATTGTTTAAAAGAGAGAACTAGTAGGTGACTTTCTACAATAAATCAAGACTTATATGGTGAACAAAATACTTCATGAAGTTCCATATTGCTTAGGAGATAACTGGTTGAAGATTTCTACCATAAATTAAGATTTCCAAGGTGATGATAAAAGGAAAAGTTTTAAAATTTAGAGCAGATAGCTTTTTTTTTACATTTTTTTTTTAAAAAAGGTCTAACCCTCGAGCCACCGGTACTCGGAGTCTTCCAGACCGGACATAGGTCTCATTCCCGGTCAAACCATCCGGTTTTGATTACCTTCACAAAAACTGAATCATATAATAATTTTTGTAATGAAGGGAAAGTACAAAATAAAGTACCTCTTCCTTTTGCTCCTTCAACATTTGATTAAAAATAGGAATAATCCGGTCCTCAAATTTGCAATAGTTGTCATTAGGGACCAATAAATTACCAATTCGATTCAATCCTTTTGAACGAAGATAAGCTCCAGGCAAAGAGAAATCTCCTTTATATGTTGGCGCAACGCACTTTATAAGATCTTCTTCAATACCACCTGTAGTTGTAACAACTACATGAACCTGTAGAACAGATGCAAGAAAATTAATAACATGACTACCATGTCGTTCACAACATTACAAAAACACTTGGTTTAGCAAATTTTCAATTCAATAACTATAAGCTATATCATAGCTTCATCAAACCCACCAGGATCTTCAAATATATCTAGTAAAAGGAAATTGTAATAGGCAATCTGACATTACAATCTTTTCATGCTTGACCTAATATACTATACTTGGCGTAATACCTAAGCTAACAAGGAACCATCACCCATATACCTTTATACATGTACATACTACCTCATAGTCATGCATATTCTTGTTTATCATATTTCTACACACGCATGCAAAGTAGATTAAAACTATAAAATTTAATAATTTCATCACTACAAAAATCAGTGGGAAAGAAGAAACTGAATTTGTTTAGCAAATCTTGTTCTTCCCTAAGTGACAAGCAACATATAAGAAATTCAAGGAAAATAGCTTAGCGACACTGACGAGTCGCTTGGCAATTAAGCATGGTGAAAAACTAGATGAAATCAGCCAAGCCATGCAAATCATTGAGCAAACACAGTGAAATACAGCACAAACACAGACAGCGAAACTCGGAAATTTCAACTTTTTGCACATTAAGACAGCCATTTTCACTACATAACTAACCCCCTAACTTGATATTGCATAAATTTAAAGTTCAACATCAAAGTTTGAACAAGTAAACCCCGTTTGAGATTATCTTCTGATAGCAATCAAGTTTTTCCATATTCAAGAAGAACCAGAATGAGAATGAGTTAATGACAAATTAAACACACTCACCATGTGATGCTGACAAAGGTAACGAACAACATCTCTAACACCAGAAGAGATAAGATTAGAAGTGAAACCCAAAAACACTTTACATGTAACAGATTTCCTATACTCCAAATCCTTCTTATCTTCATCACAATCCTCAACAATAGGTTCATCAACCAACCTCCAATCTAGCTTCAACCCATGTTCCAAAAAGACACAAAATTGAAAAATATATAAAAACAAAGAAAGAGATGGGTTAGTATAAATAATATTTAGAAAAATAAATTACCATTTGATTAACGACTTTAACGGCATCACCAAAGTTGGAAGCTTGAAAACCAGTTGTGAGCATTGATTTGAGAAGCTGTTCCGCGGTTGAAATCATAACCCTCGATTAGGAGACACTTTCCTGCGAGGTTTTCGGATTCTTTGAAGACTGCGGAGTGAACTGGGGACATAACTGTATCATCGTCTTCTTGCTTTGTTTCACTCATTCTCGCACTCTTCGTTTTCTCTTTCACGGTCTCAAGACAGAAACACGACAAAAACGCATAGTACATAATAAGAACGTTTGTCACGGGTTGAAACAAAAGCGGTTCAAACCGGTAGTGATGGCACAAAAGCGGTTCGAACCGGTGCAACTTGGACCCGGCCAGACCGTTTGTTTGTTATATAGAATAAGAATGAAGGAGGTAGTGAATGGCGATTTGATCCAGAAGAAGGTTTGAGATATTTTTTTGTTTTTTTTTAAGAGATGACTGTGCAAGGAATTGGAGAAGAGTTAACACAGAAATTTAGAAGCATGTTAGACTAGGGTTTAATTTTACACGACTTTTTCTTTTGCGCCAACGGTAAAAAAATTTACCCAAAAATTTTTACAATTGCTTTTCTCACATGTATTTTTTTAGGAAAAAAAAATGGAAAATGCTGTTTTTGTCTGCAAAAAAAACTCAAAATTCGATTTCTATTCTAGGTCGATGTTTTGATGTTTTGGTGTCTTGAGTTTTAGGCGCGTTAAAAATTCATATTTAATCTGTCTCTTGTCGAAAAATTCGACATTTTTGTGGGAGAAGTTGTTTTTTTCTCCTAAACATGCCTGCAAAAAATCGTGAAAAAATTCAACCTCTGAGTCACTTTTCTGAACGCGCACTTGGAAAAAAATTGTGATTTTGCGCGGTTCGATCGAAAAATCAAAATAAATTGAGACTTAATCAGAATGCTACGAAACTTTACAAATGCCTCTATAAAAATACATACAGAGGATTTGCAAAGTTCTGTCGCATTCCGAATAAGTCTTGATTTTTTTCCGACTAAAACACGTAAAATCATAATTGATGCTTTGTCAGAAACTGCACTTAAATGCAGCTGAAGCCGACGGTAGTTAACTGCTTCGGAAAAGACCGAATGGTAGTTAACTACTACCACTAGGATCAAAGACATATTTTTCCATGTGTTTTTAGGAAAAAAAACATATGTGAGAAAAGCAATTTTCAAATTTTTAACCCCCGGTCCAAGCTTCTTATGCGCCCTCTTTTTTCAATCAGCACTGCTAAAGTGCTAATCACCACGGAAGAACAACAAACGAAAACCACGATCTACACTTAAAGTGATTATCTCAAACATTATTTTAATATTAAAATAAAAAGAAAAAAGTAGCATTTTGTGGAAAACACGGCCATCATAGTGTAATTCGTATTTCCCGTGAAATCAATTTCATAGGAAATGGCATTTCCCTTTTTCAGTTTTATGATTTTATCGGTTTTGAATTATTCAATCTGAAACCATAAAATATATACTTTAAATTCTATAATTTGAAACACATTCACACATACATCCATATACAAACTTTATACATGAACCACCTTAAATGGCATACATTCTTTGACACTCACGTACAATTGTGACATGTGGCAAAAACATTAAAAAAAAAAAAAGTGAGGGTGATGATGTGATGTGAAATTTCTAAAATACATCTGGCACATTGGGGTGTATATAATAAGTGTATAAAAAAGGGTGTCTACCTATCTTTTTCCCATCCATATATCATACTCCCTTCGTCCTAAATTGTATGATGTTTTAATCATTTCATAGATATTAAGAAATGTAATTAATATTGTGTGGGAAAGAGATATCATGAGTCATTTTACGAAATTGTCCTTCATAAATTATATGGGAAAAATAAATGAAAGAACTGAAAAAAGAAAGAGTAATAAATAGATAAGGATATAATAGGAAAATAACATTAATGTTTCATTGGTATTGTAAAACGACATACAATTTGGGACAATTTTTTCCTAAGGCTTTGTTTGCGAGTTTTGAGGGGAGGGGAAGGAAAAACTTATGAGGGAAAGGGATGGAAGGGAAGGGAGAAAGGAGAGAAAATATTCCCCTTGTTTGCGAGTTAAAGAAACCAAGAAGGAAATGAGATAGATCGCTTATGTGATAATTTTACTATTTTACCATTTTTTTTCTCTCTTAAAATCAATACATTGTGATATACTTTGTAATTTATCTCGTAAATTATAATTGGAATTTTGAATTATTATGAGGACAAAATTGTCAATTTGCATGTTTAACCCCTCAAAACCCCCTAATTTGGGGAACTTTAAAATTAGACAAATGAAACCCTTCAAAACCCCCCAAATTTTTTCCCTATTTCTTAAAAACTCTCAAACAAGGGTTTACCTCTCCATAGGCCTTTCTTTCCCTTCCCCTCCCCTCCAAAATCCAACTCGCAAACAAAGCCTAAAGTGACATACAATTTGAGACGGATGGAATACCCTCCAAATGACTTTTGCATGTAATTGAATGGAATCCCCCAACCCCTATTTTATTTTAAATATCAAATAGTTATGTTGAAGGTATGTGAATCAGTACTATAACTTATTTCCCATAATTTGGTAGGTATTAAAGATCAAATGGATGCTTGGGCTTAAAAGAGTAATGCTCTGTTTGTTTCTACGGTGCACCACTGCGGGGGCAATGCTAGCTGTACTAGTACTAGTACTACTTGCAGCGTTTTATTATTTATTCATACAAAATATACGCATGCATGCATATTACTCCAAACGTGGCAACGTGTGAAGGAAATGAATCCACGTATCAGCCTCTAACAAAAACACCAAACAAACGATTACGCATCAAGAGTGGACCAGGAGGCAGTAATTTACATATTTCATCATCACCATCACCATAACCCGAGGTGATAACTCAATAATTCTCACACATGATTCCAAAACCCCCCATCTCCCCCACAACATATACAATTATCAAATACGCGGCAGCCCGTTGTTTGCTATTTTATTTGCACTATATATATCATCATGCATATTACTCAAACATTCATCAAATCAAATCGTGCTTAATTACATACTATACACTAGAAAAAGTTTAATATATTATTCATCGTTTTGATGATGGCTATGACTTTAACGATTGTAATAACCACTTTGCTCTGCATCCTCTCAACGGCGTCGTGTGGACGTGTGATAGTTGGTGCGAAAACAGAGATCAGTGACGTGGGGACAAACAAGGAGGTGCAAGAGATAGGGAAGTTTGCCGTGAAGGAGTACAACTACAGACAAGGTTTGAACAACGGCGGCGGCGACGGAGAGGGGTTGAAGTTCGTGGAGGTGGTGGAGGCTGAGCAGCAAGTGGTGTCAGGGATGAAATACTATCTCAACATCTCAGCCGTTGATCATAATGGTGTTCAAAGAATGTTTAACTCTGTTGTGCTGGTTAAGCCGTGGCTTCATCAGTACAAGAAGCTTATCCATTTTGGTCCTTTATCCACCTTCCATCAACATACTACTATGTAATTAGAATTTGGACCTGCACCTAAATATTATATCACAAATAATTATTACTATATGTCTTCTACTGGATGCATATGGCGCGGTACTTGTAATTGCAACTGAGCTTTTTCATTTCTTTCGATTAATAAAAAAATTCTCTACTAATTTTGTGTGGTATAAGTGGGGATTGAGAAAAATGGGTAGAATTCATATTGGGTTGAGTATAAATCTAGCTACATGAATAACCAACCAACCATCATATATCTACCAAAAGAAATGAAACAATTAATATATCCTATAGTTTTTGTTCAACTATCTGAATTCTTAATGCACAAGCTGTGAGATTGATATGTCCTCAGAGATTGGAATCTTAGTTACCAGCTTATGGAAGCTGTCTCATGGAATTGCTCTTCCTCCTCCTGACTTTGGAGTTTCTCTTTATGCTATTTTTTATTTTATTTTACAATGGAGAGAGTGAGATTTGAACCTAATAACTCGTCTATATTAGTGAATTTTAAATTGATGCAAATGTATTTGTAGGCTTAAAACAAAATTTAAATAAAGGTATTTTAAGTGTGTTGAAGAAGAAAATAACAAAAATAATTCATAGGGTGAAATCAATTCTATTTAATATGTGTCATGCATTATATATAAATATCTTGTTGGTTGAAATTTAAACTTTCGTTCGTTACATTATAAAACTCGAACCTCTTTCACTATAGTCAATCATATATTAAAAATAATATTTAATATATACATTATTTACATCTTAAAATTAATAGACTTTGTCAGGAAAAAAATCTTAAATTATAGACATGGTTCGAAAGTTGTCATTAACTTCAGTAAGATAGCATGAAAAACAAAATCTTTTTTTTTTGAGTAAATAGAATAAAAACTATAAGAGTTTAAATTTGATACACCGTCGATAACTCATTATCAATGAAAAATAATATTTTGACAACCATTTTGTGACAACTTTATCTCTCATACTCATATTATTTTTTTACTTTCTTTCTCTATTACTTTGGTTTTCGTGTCACCATCTACTTTCCTTTGTAAATTAGTGGTTGTCACAAAAGTTGTCCCTTGAATGATTGTTCAAATAACACACCTCTTATCAATTTATGTGTGCAATTATTGTTAAAAAAAAATTATGTGTGCAATTTCAAAATTAGTTATAGTTAAAATAAAGGGAAAAAGTCACTTTGGTCCCTTAATGAGGCACGAGTAGTTACAATAGTCCCTCAATGTATCGAAATTTCAAAATAGTTCCTGATTGTGTATTTTGTTAGTCAAAGTAGTCCTTGATATTAAAATATTTCGTTAATATTGTCATATTAGTCTTTCAATAGACTTACTTATTGTCATATTAGTCCTTATACTATTTACTTATTGTCATTTTAGTCCCAATATCAAAAATGTTATTGTAAGTATTAAATGATTATTTAAGTGTTAGAGACTATTTTGACCAACAAAGCGGACAATCAGGGACTATTTTGAAATTTTGATACATTGAAGGATTATTGTGACTACTTGCTGCACATTAAGGGACCAAAGTGACTATTATCCCTTAAAATAATCATTATCATTTATCAATGTATGTCTGCGATTTATGTTTGGATAATAATTTGAATTTTTTTTAAAATGATGGAAATTTATTAACTATTTTGTTTAAGTTAAATTTAGAGAATTTCAAATGACATCTAAAAGTTAAGACTTTCAAATTTCTTCATTGTTATAATTTTGTAAATCTTGCATTTTGGTCCTCAAATTTTATAAAATTTCCAAATTGACCCCAATAAATTTCCAAAAATTATAATTTAACCCCTCAAAAAAAATTAAGTTTACAAATTGACCCCAAATTTCAATTTTTCCAACAAAAAATTATAAAAGTGGTAAAAAAATAATGATAGTGAATTTTTTTATTACTTCATCCAAACAAAAGTATTGAGTAATAAAAGTAATTTAATTGAATCATTTAAATTGCCTAGAATTTTAAATTCTTTAAAATTTCTCAATTACCTTATCCAAACACACTCTAAGAGTAGTTTATAAACAACACAAATTTCTCTATCCTCCAATATGCTATCTACAAAAGACAAAATCTTGAGAGCATTGCACAAAACTTATGAAATGTGTGTTTTTTTTTTTATTTTACAAAACTTATGAAATTTGGTTTGAGGTCGAAACATTGTTGTTGTTTGTGAAAACTATTATTGTTAAAGCTCTCTAAGACACGCACGAGATCTGGCAAACCCTTTAGCCCTTGATGCCTAATTAGAAAACTATTATTTTTATACATCAAAAAGTTTCATACTATCAAATAATCAATGTTAAGAGTAGTTTATAATCAACAACAGTGATACATAGACCACTCAACGTGGCATACCACTATTGCACACCCCTTATGTGGGAGGGTAATTTTGTCCATTAACAAAAAATAAGAGATAATTTTGTTAAACACATTCTTTCCTTCACATTCTCTCACAAGGCACCACCTTTGCTCCGCCCATACCCACCCAGTTTGCAAACTCTCTCTTGTAGTTCTTCCTTACTTCTCCCTTTCTATAGGCGACGGCGGCGCTGCAAACCAAGAAAGCTCGAATCTGACCCACACCCCCACCCTCTCTATCACCACCATCATCACCGAACCAATAACCCCGCGGCGGTGACCGCATCAGATAACCTTCTCTGTCACCACCGAACTCAAAACCCTCTCTGTCACCACCACCACTGAACCAACAAAGCCAGAGTCTAACTCGTTGTTGTCGTCCCCAAAAGTCATGAAGGTGAAAGAAATGACGAGGGAGAGTGGACATGAAAGATTTCTCTTTTGTCTAACTATTATTTGTTCATACGGCGGATACAACAGATGAGAGAGGGAAAAAGAAGAGAGGGTCTCACTGTTTTTTGTTTTTCCTTTTTGTTGTGATTTTTTTAAAAAAAAAATAGGCCATGCCACATGTCACGTGTTTATGTGGAGGTCAAATGATGTGTATAATTAAGGGATGTCCACCAAACTTTACTGTATAAATAATATTGACATGACCCTATTCATCAAGCATTTTTTACAAAAGAAAAAATCGCGAGACCTTTGTTTAAAGATTCCAAATCGAGTAATTTTCATTAAAATTTGATATTGGTGAAACATTAGAGCATCCACAATTGAGACATCCATTTTTGGGTACTTACATGAGTCTCACACGCACTCATTTATAATTTTTTAATAGTAGTACCTAATAAGCATTCAATCCCTCCAACTCATATCTCACACAAAGTTCTTAAATGGAACCCACTAATTAATTATCAATAGCTTTATATCACTACATTTCAATTTTTTACTATTAAAATAGTGCGAGTCCCGCTTAAAGTTGAGGTCTTAAATAACACCTTAAAAAGATTCTCTTCAATAAGATACCTGATTGGTACCGGATCTTAAATGTGTAAGACCCTCCCATTAGATATGGTCTTGTGTGAAAAATCTTTGTACTACTAACATTTTTTATCAATTAAGATCGAGATCCAATTAAAATTCAAAAAGGTCGAGTTTCTCTCTCCTCTATCTTTCTCTCTCTTCAAGGGTCAACCACAGTTCCCCCCCCCTCTCTCATCATTCAAAATCCATTTCTCTTTCTTTCTTTCCCCCAACGGCTACTTCAAACTTCCTCTTTCTATCTTCTTACCCCCGCTTCTTTCTCTCATCACTCTCTCTCTATCGCCAAAATGAAGCACTTCATGCTTCCAAGAAACGCCACCGCTCGCGACGCCGCAACAGAGCTTCCATCTTCATCAAGCCCCAGCACTACCTCCTCCGCCAAATCCAGACCCTCCCGCACCAAACACTCCAAAGAAAACACAGATCCAAACCCCATTATCCCTTCTTCCCCTTCCCATCCCAAATTAAAGTCTCCCTTACCCCCAAGACCTCCTTCTTCCAACCCTCTCAAACGCAAGCTCGCCTTAGACACCCTCGCCGCCGATAACAATTCTCTCCCGCCGGCAACTTCCGATTCCGGTGTCAAGGTAATAATTTCCCCCAATTCCTAGGGTTTCAGATCTTGTTCATTTCTCATCACGTTTCTAATTTTGTATTTCTTCGTCTTTTACAGGTTATTGTTCGGATGCGACCGCTGTGCAATGTTAATGACCAAGGAGAAGCAAATCCTATAGTTCAGAAGATTTCCGGTGATTCTTTATCCATTAATGGCCACACCTTTACGTTTGATTCCGTTGCTGACGTCGAAGCTACTCAGGTATGTATGGTTTCTATTTTAGTTTCTGCTTAATCTGATTCAGAATTACTGATTACACGCTCCAGTCACAGTTATAAGCAGAAAACCACTATTAAGATTCATTGAATAACTTATTATGTATTGATCAATATATTAATCGGATACATCAGTTATTTAATGAACTGATTTTTTGCTTATGATAGTGGCGAAGAGAATGTACTTAATTTTTTGCTTCTGATTCCGTTTTTCAGCTTGATATTTTTGAGCATGTCGGGGTTCCTTTGGTTGAAAATTGTTTGGCTGGTTTCAATAGTTCAGTATTTGCATATGGACAGGTTTGTTTTTTCTCCTATCATTTATTTATTTTCTTATTTTGATGTTATTGTGCTGTTTATGTTATATTTGATGCCGTGTATACACTTTATTTTTTTGAAATTGTTAGACGGGGAGTGGGAAGACGTATACAATGTGGGGGCCTGCCAATTCTTTGGTAGAAGGAAATGTAGCAAAAGAGCAGCAAGGGCTAACACCACGTGTTTTTGAACTACTTTTTGCACGCATAAATGAAGTAAGCGTTGATTCTATTGATTGCTAAATTATTTGAAGACCGTTTCCAGTGTTTCCTAGGGTTGTTTATTGTGTTGTATTTACTGCCCAGGAGCAAATCAAGCATTCCGATGAACAGCTTAATTATCAATGCCAATGCTCTTTTCTTGAGGTTGGTTGATTCACTCTAAACTATTTCTTTCAATGTTCCCGACCTTATCATTTTGGTTAGCTGAACAGAAAAATTGTTTTTGCCAGATTTACAATGAGCAAATCACAGATCTTTTGGATCCGAGTCAAAGGAACCTTCAGGTAAGATATAACACTACAGGTTTTAATTATTGTGTGATTGTTTCTCATGTTTCACTGCTTTCTACTTAAACTAATCTCTTGCTCTTTATCCAGATTAGAGAAGATGTCAAATCAGGTGTGTATGTTGAAAATCTGACAGAGGAGCAGGTGTCTACGATGAAAGATGTGACTCAGCTTCTACTGAAGGTGTGATTCATCATATCATATTTTCCCAGTCATTGTGTGAATACAAATATTATCACTATCTTATGACATAACTTTGAGCGCCGTATGTCAAACTAGTTTTATCCCGCTATTATGCAGCAGGTCAACTTTTCATACCCTGAAACCCATGTAACTCAGTGGAAAGCACCTATTCATGATGCTTATTAATTACCAAAAAATTGTATGGTTTTTTGTGCTATGTAGACCCAATTATATGTATCCAAATGATTTTAAAGTTAAATTCTCAGTGAGCGCGTGTCATTTACTCCTTCACTTGTTTTACTACAATCCACCCTTCATTGTGCAGGGATTATCAAACAGGAGAATAGGTGCAACCAGCATAAATTCTGAAAGTTCCCGCTCACATACTGTTTTTACTTGTGTTGTCGAGTCTCGATGCAAGGTGATGCATTCTTCCATTATGGCATGCAGATTATGTCAATTCATTTAATTTTCGTAACATCAGCAAACTCCTGTTATCATATTACATAGGAATTCGATTAAGAAAATCTATCCATTCTGAAATTTTGTTTATCTTGTTAACTGTTTCCGCAAGAACTTATATTTTGGAGATATTACTCTGCCCAAAGTTGAGCTTAATATTGATATGTTCAGTTATTGTTTTTGACAAATATTTCTGGAAAGGGTTTTAAAGTAAATTCATATTTGCAGAGTGCAGCAGATGGTGTGAGCAGATTTAAAACTAGTAGAATCAATCTTGTTGATCTGGCTGGGTCAGAACGACAAAAATCAACAGGTGCTGCTGGAGAGCGTTTGAAGGAGGCTGGCAATATTAATAGATCACTCTCACAGCTTGGGTAGGGTTTAGCATGCATTTAGTGTTGAAGATAATTACAAAAAGTGATTTTGGGATGTGAATTGGACTTGTATAATTTTCTAAAGAAAGGCTAAATGAATAATGAAGCTTTAGCCAGAAACACAGAACGCGCCTAATAACATTTTTTTAATCTTCAATAAAAATTCACAAACCACCTTGAGACCCACAAATAAACCTAATAACATGTCATCCTGAAGCAGAAGCCTGAATAAATGTTGATAAGGACGATTCAAACCTGATTGTTACAGTTTCTTAATGTCATTTGGTGTTTGAAACAAAAATAATAACAATGGATTTTAAAAGAGGAAAATGTGGAAAAGTGACCAAACTATATTATGGCAGAATATGTGGGTGATTTTTGTAATCAATGATCTCTATTGGAGCTGGTTCTTACCAAGGTTAAATTGAACTGTAGGAATTTGATAAATATTCTTGCGGAAGTCTCTCAATCAGGAAAGCAGCGGCACATACCATATAGAGATTCCAGATTGACATTTTTGTTGCAGGAGTCTCTTGGAGGAAATGCTAAATTAGCAATGGTTTGTGCTATTTCACCGGCACAAAGGTAGTATGTAATCCACCAGTCATTTGAAATGTTTTCCTCAGTAATCCTTTTGTATTATGATTTTTTACATGACCTGGTATTCCAGTTGTAGGAGTGAAACTTTCAGTACATTGAGATTTGCACAACGTGCCAAAGCTATCAAGAACAAGGCAGTTGTTAACGAAGTTACGCAGGATAATGTGAACCACTTGCGGCAAGTGATACGGCAACTAAGGGTATATATTCTATTCCAGTATTCTCACTCATGTTTTGATTTTGCCATTCTATGAACAACTCAGAAATGTAAAATATGTACAGGATGAACTGCATCGAATTAAAGAAAATGGTTACAATCCATTGGACCCAAGTGGGGGTCATTCAGCAGCTTGGGTCCGAAAAAGCTTGAACATATTACAGTCTAGCCTGAATAGACCGCCACCATTATGCCGTGTTGATGAAGATGGTGATGAGGAGATGGAGATTGCAGAGGAAGATGTTGAAGACCATGATCAAGTAAATTTTGTATCAGAAAATGACAGCAAGATGAACATTGACGATATGGATTTGGTTCAACCCAGTGAGGAGAAAATTAATCCTAGTGTTTCTGGCAGTAAACTTCTGAATAAAGAATCATCCTGTCCTGTGGGTGAATCTGACATCGGAGATTTCACTGGTTTTTCAGCCCCTGATCCCTCCAATGATTCTCCCAGTGCCACAATGAATTGTGTCTCACCTGGTGGCCTTAGCATAGTTGCGTATGAAATATCCCCAAACCTGAAATCCCCAACTCCTAGTGTTTCTCCTAGAATCAGCACCAGCAGGAAAAGTCTTAGGACATCATCCGGGGTGTCTCCTTCTGAGAATGACGTTCATGTCAAAAGTGAATTGGGCATGAAAACTAGCAATCTGAAAAGCTCATGTACTGCCTTTTTTAGTCAGACCGGTCCAAGTTTCCTTGCAAAAACTGAAAATTTAGCAGCAAGCATTCGCCATGGTCTTGAAATTATAGATAGTCATCGTAGTGCAGCTTTGAGGCAGTCATCATATAGGTTTTCCTTGCGACCAAGAGAATCCAGACTAACTGTCCCAGTTGACAAAATTGATGTGGGCGTACAGACCATTCTTGATGACAATGTTGAAGAAGATTCTATTTTGTTCACCTGTAGTAATTGTAAAAACAGAGCACAACTTGATGTCAATGAGACTGACAGTAACTCAAACCTACAGTTAGTACCTGTTGAATGTTCCGGGTCTGCAGATAAGCCAAAGATGCAAGTTCTCAAAGTAAGTGTGAGAGTGCAGGTGCATTTTTCAATATAACTTATTCTTTATGTTAATTATTGATTAGAATTCCTTGTTTTTGTGTTATAGGCAGTAGAGAAGGTCTTGGCAGGATCGATAAGGAGAGAAATGGCACTCGAGGAGTTTTGTGCAAAGCAAAATTCTGAAATAATGCAGCTTAATCGCTTGGTAGATTCCCTTTGTCCCTTTGTCTACCAACAACCATCTTATTCTTTTCTTTATTTGTCTTTGTGATTTGTGACTGTTTCCCCATGCTGTTTGTAGGTACAACAATACAAGAATGAGAGGGAATGCAATGCCATAATTGCACAGACAAGGGATGAAAAAATTCTTCGCCTTGAGAGCCTTATGGATGGTGTCTTACCCACCGAGGAGTTCATGGATGAAGAGCTGATAGCCCTTACCCATGAACACAAGGTAGAAATAAGTTCTATTAATCTTTCCCATTTATGACTAGATAGATGCTTATCAGTTGATTATTATCAACAGATTTTAAAGGAGAAGTACGAGAATCATCCAGAAGTTTTGAAGATGGATATAGAGTTAAAAAGATTGCAAGATGAACTACAAGAGTATCAAAATTTCTACAAATTGGGAGAGAGGGAAGTACTGATGGATGAAGTACACAATTTAAGAAGCCAGCTTCAATTTTATATTGATTCTTCATCCACAGCAAGGAAGCAGTACCCATTACTGCAATTGACTGGTTCATCTGAACCCAGTTTGGCAGCAACAACTCTTACTGCCATTCCAGAGTCAACGGAGGAGAGGAATGAGACAAATGAAATTCAAGCATCAGTCAAAGACAGTTTTGAAGTAAAATTTGAACAAGAGAGAATTAAATGGAATGAGGCAGAAAGCAGGTGGATTTCTCTTTCTGAAGAACTGAGAGCCGATCTTGAAGCTAACAGGTCGTTAGCTGAAAAGAGGAAACACGAATTAGATGCTGAGAGGGAGTGTAATAAGGAGCTTCAGGAAGCCATGCATACGGCTATAGAAGGCCATGCACGACTTTTAGAGCAGTATGCTGATTTGGAAGAGAAGCACGTCCAATTGCTTGCAAGGCATAGAAGGATTCAGGAAGGAATTGAGGATGTCAAGAAAGCAGCTTCCAGAGCTGGGGTAAGAGGTGCAGAGTCCAAGTTTATAAATGCCCTTGCTGCAGAAATTTCAGCATTAAAAGCAGAAAGGGAAAAGGAAAGGCGATTCTTTAGGGACGAAAATAGAGGGCTCCAAGCCCAGTTGAAGGATACTGCAGAAGCAGTGCAAGCTGCAGGTGAACTGCTTTTCCGTCTTAAAGAAGCTGAAGAATCTGTCATTAATGCACAGGTTAGTAACAGATCAGTTTTACTTCCATCTCGTGTTATCAATCAAGTGGAATAAAGTCGTCCTAAAAAAAGTGGTGGCTCCTTCAGTTCATATACTTTCACTACTATTTTGATGCTTTCCAATTATTTGCTTCTTCCACCTTCCTACTTTTTATCTACTCCAGCATTATTGTTTTCTTCAAAGATGTTTGTTTCCGTTGAACATATAACTTCTGAGTTGTTATTTCCTTCCCGTTGGTGACTATTGAACATATAAAGTTTTTCTTGTGTTGTTATTTGTATATTAGTTTTTGCTAGTAATGGTGACTTTTATTTAAAGAGCTGAGTTATTTTCATTGGAGCTTGACTTTTACATATCATTTGCAGAAACGGGCTATGGATGCAGAGCAGGAAGCTGCAAAGGCTTACCAACAAATTGATAAGTTGAAGAAAAAACATGAGAAGGAGGTTGTATCACTTAATGAGCTTGTTTCAGAAGCACGTTTGCAGAAGAAATCGGTACCACCAGTTTATGATGATGTTGTCATGCCCAATTATGATGATGACTCAAAGGAGCCACACTGTGTTAGTGAGTTTGAGCCTTTTAATAATATTGCAGAAGATGGTGAGCTCGCAAAATTGGCAGAACCATCCTGGTTCTCTAGTTACGACAGATGCAATATATAAATCATCATTCTGTGTCGTTTTGTATTACTTTGTTGATATGTTTTGATGAAATGATTGTATTCTTTTGTTCTTACTCTTTGTGAGGGCATAAATGAGTTTGTATCCTCCATATGTCTATTTCATTTACTGTAAAGCCTAATCTGAATCGGCAGATTGTCGATTACAAAGTGTTGTATGTCTTTGAAGAATCAAGATCCTCAGGTGTGTACTGGCTTTTGACATTGATGAACTATGAGGAAACATTAGGCCTTCTGTCACACACATTTTTCCTGTTATTCTTGATAAAGTATTATTAATAAAAAATTTGTACTCATTCAGTATAGCATATGCATTTCTAAATATTGTTACTTTTACTTTTGCCGCCGGTAATATGAAACAAATGGTCCAGCATGTTAGAAGCAGCCCCTTCTTTGATAACAAGTCAAACCGTATTTTAAGTCCCTCGAAAATGAGTGGGATTAATTAGAAATGATTGGGATGGGATTAATTAGAAATGATTGGGATGGGATTAATTAGACCTGAATTACAACTAAAAGGGATATTCCCGCAAAAAAAAAAACTAAAAGGGATACAAAAGGTAAGAGGTTCTATTAAAGCCTGATTTTAAACAATATACTGTATGACTTGTTAGAATAATTAGAATCATATAATCGTAAACAATAAAATAAAAAGAAAATTATTTTCCTTCCGAATAAGCCCTTTATATGTTCCTTCGGTGATCGCTCTATAGACTTCTCAGATTGCTAAAACTTTGAAAGAGGTTGATTTATGCTTCAATTCAAAAAAACAATTCAGTCGTAACTCTTGATAGATTTTGCACGATTGAGAGTTATGATTGAAAGATTTTATAACCATATGATCCAATCTTTTGTCAAAAAAAAAAAAATGATCAAATCTGATCAGAGTTATGATCTCATCCCATAAAAAAAATGCAATTGTAATCAAGAAGGTTTGCAATTTTTAAAAATTGTAGATTGAGTATGCAATTATTGTATTTAAGGATTGTAGATGTAGGTATGAAGTGTCGAACCACATTCTATTTTAAATTATATTTTTTTGCTTATCTTCACTTCTTTAGTTGACTGCAGACCTACGAAAATTTTATTTTGATGATTTCGATACACATGGTTCTTGTTTTGAGAAACTTCATTTACTAAAAATAAGATAAATGTGATATACATATTTTTTATGATAAATGTTAGTCGTTAAAGAGTGACTAATACAAGGAGGAGTACAATCATAAACTAACAAAACTGAGTACATGATACTACTTACTCAGTGGGTACTTTTCACAAACACCTTAGTAGCACGCACCCATTCTCAAACATGGCGCTTCCCAAAGTTCTGATGGTCGCTGAGAAGCCTAGCATCGCTCTCTCCATCGCCGCCGTTCTCTCCCACGGCAAGGTATACATTTAATTTATCTTTCATTTTTGTCAATTTACTGTTTATTCTTTCAATTATGCTGTTCAATTGATTTTTACAAAATGATTTTATATGAATAGATGAATACACGAAGAGGAAGCACTGAAGTTCACGAATTCGACGGGAAGTTTCTTAGAGCGCCTGCGCGTTTTAAAGTCACATCAGTTATTGGACATGTATTCAGGTTTTTTTCTCGAAGAAAATATCATTTATTTATGCACTCAAGTATTTTATGCTCCATTTGTCATTTATCATCCTTTTTGGCGTAGCTGCTGTCGATTAAATGTCAGTAAATGTAGTACTTAGGCAAAGGAAGAAATTTTATGTTAAGATGCTGTTTAGTCTGTTCATGGAAGGAAAAATAGTGCACCGGTGGTTGTTAATTCACCGTAGTTGTTCGACATGAACATCTGTATGGTTTATGGTAAAATTAATTGTCTTGTTATGAGCTTACATTTTTAAAAAACAAACGATAGTTTATAGTGCAAACCACGCTATTTGATCTTTTTTAAAACTAGCATGTCCATTGCTGATTGGTTTGAGTATTCACTGCATTTTTTCTTTCTTTTGTTGATAAATCTAGTGTAGATTTTCCTGGTAAATATCAAGATTGGGCGGCCACAGATCCCTTGGATCTTTTTCAAGCTCAGGTTATAAAGAATGAATCAAATCCAAAGGTATTTTGTATTAATAATCCTCTTGGTTTGAGTTCCTCTATATCTTTTAAGAGAATCGTTTATGCATTATTTATTAGAGCTATTAGAATGTATTTATATTTGTTTTTTTTAACTGAGACCCCATTCTGTGATGCTTTATATGGTCATTAGAAGAATATTTTTGTCTTTGATATGTCTCATGTATTTCCCAAAGAATGTTTAGGATACTTTTTTACAGACCGTTTGAATATTTCTAGAAGTTTGTTTGGAAGAATATTCTGGAACATTTTGTTGGTTGTTATCATGCATTTTTTGTGGTTTCCGATGGTAAATTCATAAAACACTCCATCTCAAGTTGTTGGGGGGCTGATTTTACAGAGCGTTTAGGATACTTTTTTTACAGACCGTTTGAATATTTCTAGAAGTTTGTTTGGAAGAATATTCTGGAACTTTTTGTTGGGTTGTTGTCATGCTTTTTTGTGGTTTCCGATGGTAAATTCATAAAACACTCTATCTCAAGTTGTTGGGGGGCTAATGCTAACTGCATAACTCAACGATGTACTGCTCTTTGCACACATACAAAAAAAAGTTGGAACTAATAGGTAACAGAGGTCCTTTTGACCTTTTGTGATCATCAGCTGAATGAATAAAAATTTGAAGAAGTTTATAAACTGTAAACATTTTGTGTTTAGAAGCAGAGTCGAGGTAGTTTTGAAAATCATTGAATTGAAACCAATAATCGCTATTGGAAGTTTATCATGTTAGATGCAAGAAAACAACAAATGCTGAAAAGGTTAAGGGAGAGTAAAGAGATATTTCAAGCTGTGATTTCCGAATCTGTATTCAAAAAAGTATCAAGATTTTATACAACAACAACAACAACCAAGCCTTATCCCACTAAGTGGGGTCGGCTAAATGGATCAAATGACGCCATAGTGTTCTATCATAAACCAAATTTGGATCCAACTCATTGACCTCTAAATCCTTTCTAATGGTTTCTGTAATAGTTTTCCTAGGTCTTCCTCTACCTCTTTTAACTTGACTCTCCTCCATTTGATCTACTCTTCTTACCACGGCATCTACGGGTCTTCTCTCTACATGCCCAAACCATCTAAGCCTATTTTCTACCAACTTTTCTACTATAGGTGCTACCCCCACTCTCTCTCTAATGGTGTCATTCCTAATCCTATCATGTCTAGTCTTGCCACTCATCCAGCGCAACATCCTCATCTTCCTCTACTATAGTATCAAGATTTTATAAACTACTATAAATCTTTCAGAGCTGCAATGGATTGACTGTTCTGTTGTCTGAAATCTGCTACAACCCAGTTACAACTTAGCTACAAATCACTCATGTGAATTAATACATATCTAACTGAAGCTAACACAAGACACAAGCTGCATTTCTCTGATTCTCTGACTGACAATCTTATCATACTGCAACATATGTGAACATATCTGCCTTTAAACATGGACGGACATATACTTTTACAATTTTCTGTTAATAATGAACCATACTTTGGATTAAATATACTTGATCTACTTATTCTATAGAGCATAGTTTACTTGGTCAAAGAAGGTACCATTTCAAAGTTTCACTTAATCTCGATTCTTAGCAAAGATCTAATTTTCTTAAACTTTTGTATTGTTTATTTTACCACCCGGTATTTCAGTGCTGTAAAAAGACTCGATCGTTAATACTGTTTTAAATGCTTTTTGTCTGGTGTCTAAAAGCCTTGTTTTAAATGCTTTTTGTCTGGTGTCTAAACGCCTGAATACATCTAAATAATAACCTAAACTCTCTCTCTCTCCCCCTCCTGCCTCCATATTGGAAAGTGTTAGTCCATTAATGCTAGTTGCTTGTAATTGAGTTTGACTGCATGTGGAGATGTGTTATCTACATTTGATATTTTTCCCAGTGATTGTTCTAAGTTATTAACATTACATGTTACATTCAGGCGCATATTTGTAAACATTTACATCAAGAAGCTCGTGGATGTCGTTATTTGGTATTGTGGTTGGATTGTGACCGTGAAGGAGAAAATATATGTTTTGAGGGTAATCTTTGTCTTTTTTTCCTTTTAACATAGTCACCATCATTGTTGTTCTTTTTATTATTTTTTTGACTGTCTTAAACTAAGATACATTGCTATACACAAAATCTTGCCTTCTCTTTTAGTATTTTTTTAAATGATTTATATCAAATTTCCAACAGTGTAACAAACACTATCATTTACCAACATACCAAAGTCTGTCGTTCCCCTAAAAATATATTTTTAACTGTTTTGAAATATTGAATGTTGTTGCAGTTATAGAATCAACTGGTTTCAATATAAAGGATGTCTATCGTGCACGGTTTTCTTCTGTTACTGAGAAAGATGTTCTGAATGCTCTAGACAACCTTGTCAGACCCAACAGGGACGAAGCAATGGCTGTAGATGCTAGGCAAGAGATAGATTTGAAAGTTGGAGTTGCCTTTACTCGATTTCAGACAAGTTTTTTCCAGGGAAAATATGGGAACCTAGATGCCAGAGTCATCTCGTTAGTTTTCTGCTCTCTTCTGTCTTGTATTTTCTGTTTCGCCATTTTTCTAATTAGTTTTAATTTTTTTTATTAAAGATGATTTATTAGAACGTAAAAACAATGCAACCTGTGCACATCCCATATTAACAATGTGTGGAATAAAAATTCACTGCTTAATAATGCTTCATGTGTGTGTGTGTGTATTCCCTGCTTCAATAATAATGTCAAAACTAATATTAGTCAGTTGGTGTGATTTGAATGAGGGTTTGCTTAGTTTTAGGCTTGTAACTTGAGCAATCTCACATAGTTGAGGACTTCTTAAACACAGTAAACTGCCAAGTATGTTGAGGTCACCAGGCTTGAGGCTTCATTTTGATTCTGCTAGTTCCAAAAAAATATATATTTCGACTGACCAGCTTTCGGTTTTCACAGTTCTACTAGTGGTTGAGATTAGCTTGGTAATTATCATGAATCCATTTTCTTTTAGCTCGAGCTTATGGGACAATTTGTGATATGACATGGTATCCTAATTTCATCCTTTATCTGTTTTTAACTAAAGTAGCTGGTGGTCTCTTGGTAATAAATCATTAATCATGCCTTTACTATAGTCTTGCCTTGCTTTGTTCTGTTCTGCTGCTCACGTTTCAACTTTACGTTTGGGAATTGGGATTTGTTAGGTTGCTAGACTGGATATGCATTGCCAACAGGTAATGCAAGATGCAATGTCTTACTCTGCCAGATTTACTGGCTTTTCAACTCTATTAAATTGTAGGAATGAATGATCACATTTCACAAAATATCTGATCAACCAACGTACTTGTCATTATATCATATTGATTAAGCATAGATAACATTATTAACTATTGCTTTTATATTTCAGCTATGGACCCTGTCAGACTCCAACTTTAGGATTTTGTGTGCAACGGTATTTGCAAATAAATACTTTCAAGCCAGAAAAGTTTTGGAGTTTGCACCCTTACATAATTCAAAGTGGCTATGAAATTCTGCTAGAATGGCAACGCAGCAAATTGTTTGACATAAATGTGAATATTTCTACTCGATCGAAGTATCGGTTTTTCTATCTTGAACTTATGAAAGACGTCAATTTGATACTTTTATGCCTTTTCAGGTTGCTATGATGTTTCAGAAGCTGGTTGCTGACGATGGAATTGTGGAAGTGACTAATATATCAGAAAAACCGGAAACCAAAGGTCGCCCTGTTGGTCTAAATACAGTGAATCTTCTGAAGGTTGGTGACCAAATGGGAAAGATAGTGGTCAATTATTTAACAAGTAAAGCAACAGTTTAACTGTCTATTAGATGCAAAATTCAATTATACATACATACATACATACATACATATTTACATATTATGGGTCAGGAAGTGGAAGTCTAAATACTTTTTTACTGTGAAATTCATTCCTGGTAAGGGAATACGTATATGAGTAAGGTTGCTTGAGATTTGGAGTCAGCATAGGTTTTTGGGGTTTTCTTTTTCTTTTGTCAAATTGTCATTGCAATGGAGAATATCTTATCTTCTTATTTTATAACTTTTTTTTTCTTTCTTTAGTAGCATTTTTAACCTAAAATATTTCTTTTTCCCTCTGATGTGATGCTAAAAAGGAAACAAAGGAGTTTGACTTCATTTTCTAAGAGAATGGAAATAGTTATTCTATATCTGCCTTTCTTTTTAGTACACATGTTTTATAAAATAACTTGATCACAATGTTTGTTCTCTCCAGGTTGCTTCAAGTGCTCTAGGATTTGGTCCTCAGATGGCTATGCAACTAGCTGAGCGATTGTATACTCAAGGCTTCGTCAGGTTTTAACATAATTTGTTAGCGTATTATATTAAGATAGCGCAAGATTTTCATAAATGCACAAAATAATAATTGATTGGTTTCTGTACAATGCTTCTTAAGCTATCCACGAACAGAAAGCACCGCATACCCTCCATCATTTGACTTTCGTGGTGCTCTCTCTGCACAAAGAAATAATCCAACTTGGGGTAACTACGTAGAAGGGCTACTCGCCAGCGGTTATCAGAAACCTCGATCGGGAACAGATGTGGGTGACCATCCTCCCATTACTCCAATGAGATCTGCATCAGAGGATATGCTAGGTAATGACGCTTGGAAGCTGTACCAGTATATCTGCCAATACTTCATAGGCACAGTGTCTCCGGACTGCAAGTATATAAGGTAAAATCTATTCTGTCTTAACAACATTTCTTGATTATTTCCTTTTCTGATTTTGGTTAATTCAGTTATTCCACAAATGTCCATTGTAATCAGAGATAGTCTGGTTTGTTTATGCTTATTGTGGTCTCTCCGGGTTATCATATTTAACCATTCTGATAATGGCAAGCAATACTAAATTACTAATACTTAGTATTGATGTCAAACATGATGTACCAACTTAATATCCCAAGACAATATCTCTTCATAAGTTCATGATATGTATGCTCTGGAACCTATTGGAATTTCCTCTCTCCGAGTCTACTCTTGTAGTACTGCTGCATAAGTGCGTATGATCGAGGATACCGGACGTGGCTTCTGCCAATTTTTTTGTTATTACCATAAATTCGTAATTATATAATTGTTTGGTATTATATTGGCCTCTTTGTTTAAAGCTTTGCAAATAATCACCAGTAGATGCTTTGTTATATTGCATGAATTGGATAAACAATTAGTTTTCTTATACACTATTGTCCTACTTCCAGGAAAAAGGTTGAGTTTTCAGTTGGTGGAGAGTCCTTTCATTGTACAGGGCAGCATGTTATCAGCAAAGGCTTTACAGCTATTATGCCTTGGTTGGCAATAAATGATAAAAGTCTTCCATCGTTTGAAGAAGGGCAGAAAATAAAATTATCAAAAGTTGAGCTCTATGAAGTAAGTATGGAACCTCCTGCCTCAAATTCAGTTTCTGTATACAGTTTTTTGGATTTGTCCTGACTACTTGTCACTATCTTGTTTTTGTCTTTTTTTGGGGGTGGTGTAACTGGTGTTGGTGGTAGCATTGAGTAAACCATCAAGAAGTTCATGGGTCATTAATAATAATAAACGTCTGGGTTGGATCATATATTCATATATATAACCAAATGATAAACCTCATGTCACATAATTTTTGATGCATTACTGATAGCTAACACCATAAATTCCACAGGGGAGTACCACACCTCCAGATTTTCTTACTGAAAGCGAGCTGATCTCTCTAATGGAGAAGAATGGAATAGGAACAGATGCATCAATTCCTGTACATATCAACAATATATGTGAGCGGAATTATGTGCAGGTAGGTAGTCGACATAGAGCTGTAGTTTGTTTATCATTTTCTACAATTCTTGGAAATTCACCTCATCAAGTTGCAGGTACAAGCTGGCCGGAAGCTTTCCCCAACCACATTAGGTATAACTTTAGTAAGAGGTTATCAATCAATTGATCCAGACCTCTGCCTGCCCGATATCCGTAGCTTTATTGAGCAACAAATTACTCTTATTGCTAAGGGTCAGGTAGATCATCACCGTGTAGTGCAGCATGTAATTGAACAATTCAAACAGAAGTTTTGTTACTTTGTCAAGAAGGTTGGCTATCTACTTTTTAATGCTTGTTTCTGGGCATCGTCTGTATCTATATGATATGATTCCTCTTAGTTTTCACAGCATGACAAGTTTTCATTTGTTTATTTTATCTCAACTAAATAATGTTTCTCAATTTAAGTTTGTTTCCAATCCCAATTTGAACATCATTTGCCTTTGGATTTTGAACTTGTTTAATTAAAAATTAAAAATGAATTCATATTCTTGTTTTCAGTTAGATAGGCTATAATTGGATTAGGCATGTTTGATACATGGTTGTGTTGTCTAATATTTTCCTGTTGTTTCCATCTTTTACTTTTTATTTTTGACACCTGTATTTCTGTCAATTTTTTTATTAATAAAAACACACTTGTGTTTAACTTTTATCTATTCTGCCTACGGATAGTAATAAATTCATATCTATATATTTTAAATATAAGTTTATAGTTAGTGTGCTATGGAGCTTACTTTGTAAGTTAGTATTTATTAGGTTTAAATATGATTTTGGTCCCTGCAATTGTAGCGGTTTTTTGTTTTATTCACCATAAGTGTTTTTGTTTCGGGCCCATCCTTGCAAATTCAAAAACAATTGTTTTTAGTCCCTAAAGTCACCTTATTGGGCCACATGGCATAATTATATTGGGCCACGTATGACGTTAGGGACTACAAAAAATAGTTTTTGAATTTCCAGGGATTGAATCCAAACAAAAAAACTTACAGTGACTAAAACCAAAAAACGCTATAATTGCAAGGACTAAAATCATATTTACACCTTTCTATCATGACACTGCTCCAATTTTTTCAAGCCAACAACATCATATATGATTGCATTATGATTTCAAACTTTTTATGGGAAAATTTCCAAACATGACTCATTTTAAAATAGCTTTTCAAGTTTCACTATAACCGTAAAAAAAAAAAATCACCGTAAAATTGTATCTGTTCGAACAGGGGTCCAGGGTACTTTCTAAGAATACAAGTATTAATTATTGATGTATGACATCAGTTGCATAGTACTTGAACATTCATGTATAAATCATTGCTTTAGGATAACAGAATAATTGTTATATCTTAGGACTAAGTTTTGAAAGAATATTACTGTTGAATTATCTGGGGTCCAGGAGATTGCATGGACGAACTTTTTAGTATCTGTGAGCTGCTGCATGTTGGGTTTATTTGATCAGGAGATGTTCCATAGCTTCCTTATATTCTTTCATCTCCAAATTTAGTAGGCCATGAGTCACCATGATGTTTGCAAATAAGTTGCTGATTCATTTATTCTACATTGCTCATCTACTAATTTTGTTTCTCTTATCTGGCTCAGATTGAAGCCATGGATGCATTATTTGAAGCACAATTTTCTGCACTTGTTGATTCAGGGCGTATTATGAGTAAATGCGGTAAATGCTTGCGATATATGAAGTATATATCTGTTCAGCCATCACGTTTGTATTGTGGTACATGTGAGGAGGTTTATGATCTTCCACAGAAGGGTACAATAAAGGTAGTAATCATATAACCTGTTTGATAGTATCAGAATCTGATTTCCAGCTTATCCTGTCTTTTCCTCTCTGTCTCTTCTAATCATACATGGTACTTTGATATTTTAAACTGTTCAAATTATTGTGTTTTTAGATAAGGCAGGAGGGAAAAGAAAGTCTAATAGATTTAAATTTCGGTTCGATACAATATACTAAGCACTAACCCTTGTTTATATATATAATCCTAGTTCTAATTAGAAAAGGAAACTAATCATAATGATTGCTAGACTCCTAGTTCTGATTAAATAAAGAAGCAAATCATGGAATATAAGCATGTGTGTGTGAATACTAATCCTATGCGATAATATAAGATATTGTAAATAACTAAAATACAACCCAGGTATGAGACATTTTCTATATATTTTAACCTAAACTATTAAACTTCCTTAACATTTAAACCCTATGTTTACACACAGTTCTAAACAGTAAGCCTGCTGTTTTCACCTGTTGTACCTTGTAAAACAGTTCAGCTGTAGGGAACTGTGAATGGTTTCTATCAAAAGAAAATAGCATCATGACCAATTAAGTTTAGTGCTCTTCCTTTTTCTTCCCTCTCCTTATGCCGAAGAGTAAAGATTTCCTCTCTTTCTGTTTATAATTTGTCTTTTTCATTCTCTCTCCTCTCGATTGACCCTGTCCCTATTCATTGTACAGTAAAAGTTTACCGTCTCTCTTGCACTACATCAGTTTTGTATAGGCCTGACTTCCTTTCAACCATCTGTGCCTTTTGCCTTGACAAGAATATCGTATAAAATGCCATTAAAAAAAGCCGTACAAAACCCTCATATTTTAACCACTCAAAGACTTCTGATCTGCACGTATATTATCACTAAAGTAGGCTGTTAGAGTTTGCCATTTTTCATTATCAGAATCTGTTATAGTTTTTGAGTTGCATTGAACGGCCAGGCCCTGCTAGTGACTTAAGATTTTCAGTGATTTAAGATTGTCATGACCATCATTACATGTACTAGCAAGCACCATCGACTTCACTTGTTTATTTGGGCATGACCCAGAGGGCTTGCACCATGCCTCTTCATCTTTTGCAATCATTTGTTTTACTACTTGGGATACTCTCACAGCTGTATGGAACAAAGATAAAAATGAAAATACATTGGGTATCTGTAATTTGATGTCTAAGAACTTTGCTCATGCGGGTTGAGTAATACCTGATTTGCATTATTACTTTGGAAGGTTAAAAGTGATTGGGAGGGCATCATGGTATCTTCCCGTTTTATATTCAGATGCATTTGAGAATGACTTTATTGCTTTATTATATTGTGTGACATTCCCAATATCTGTTATCCTCATTTGTATGATCTATCTCTGCAGCTGTACAAGGAACTGACTTGTCCTTTAGACAATTTTGAGCTTTTGATCTGCTCCATGCCAGGCCCGGAAGGTAAATCATTCCCACTATGCCCTTATTGCTACAGCAATCCCCCATTTGAAGGTATCGACGCACTCATCAATTCAGCTAAAACTACTACTTCTAGCAAGACTGGCAAGGGAGCTGGCATGCCATGCAACCTATGCCCCCATCCCACTTGCCCAAATTCCTTAGTTTCCCAGGGTGTATGTGCTTGCCCAGAATGCAGTGGGACACTTGTCTTAGACCCTGTAAGTGCTCCCAAATGGCGACTTTGTTGCAATATGTGCAATTGCCTAGTTTTTCTTGCACAGGGTGCTCATAGAATCTCGACAACTAAGGAACGGTGTCCTGAATGTGACTCTTCAATCTTAGAAGTGGACTTCAACAAGAAAACAACTCCTCTGGCAGACGGGTCTACGTTGCACCGTGGTTGCATTCTTTGTGATGTATTACTGCATTCCCTTGTGGAGATGAAACATGGGAGAGGCTTCAAGAGTTCACGGGGAAGAGGTAGAGGAGGAAGAACTCAAAGATATCGGGGCAGAGGACGTGGGAATGCAAAAATGATGGATCCAAAAATGAGTTTCCGAGATTTTTAAGGCTTATTTTATCACATATTTCTTGAGCTATCCTTTAATTCATTTATTTATTGTTCAATTACTATAAATTTGTTCATTAACATAGTTATCTTCTTTGTTGTTTGGGTCCCGGTCTAATTCAATAACAAATACCAAATGAAGCAAATGCAAATACACTAGGGGTGTTTGGATAAGGCTTATTACAAATAAATAAAGAAAACTGCTTTTCCCACATAAGAAGTTGCTTAAAACATATGGAAATGACCAAAAACCGTCAGAGGTAGTTAACTGCAAATCGCTTTTTTCTATTGAAGCGAGCTGTAGTTAACTTACCGCCGAGGTTATTTGGTCATTTCCATGTGTTTTTAAACAACTCCTTAAGTGGGATAAACAATGTTCATAAATAAACTTTTAGGTATTCTTCATAAGTTCGTCAATATACTTTATGAAAAAACAAATCATGAAGATACAATTTTCGTTAGTGAAAACTTATAAATTAAAATAAAAGATTATTTATTTGTATAAGCTCAAACATAAGTCATTCAAACGAGCCCTGGGTCCAGAGGGCACCACATGTGACCATCTTTTAGTTTTTGTTGATAAAATAATAAGTGTTAAAATTTTATTTGATTATTTAAAAAAGAAGTTATCGGCTTAGTAAGGATAAAATGATAAAAACAAAAGTTTAAGCGAATGTTAATATTGGAAGAAAAAAATTTACACCAAAATTTATAATACTTTTATATAAAAGTAAAGATATTTGAAAAATTGTTTACTGAATAAATAAAGAAGAATTAAACTGTAAATAAAATAGTTTTTATAAAGGGTAAAATTAGAAAGGGAAAAATCATAAAATATTATATTCCCTTTAGGGTTAAATGTGTTTTTTTTTCTTCGTTTGTAGTCCCCAAAAATTTTAAATCATCACTTTTGGTCATCACTTTTAAGTCAACTATTGTGTAGCCTTCGTATTTTTTATGAATATAACAACAATAAATAGCAAAGATTTAGGATTAATTGATTGATTTTAGTATTAGATAAAGTTATAGTTATAGTTTATGTATTGTGCGGGCTACGGAGCACACTGGGAACTAGAGTGCACGTACCCGCACCCTTACCCGTTTAAATTTGTGATTAATTACCCAAGCTCAGTTCAGACCTAACAATGTAAGTATTTAACCATTCATTATAGATATATTTTATAGATGTCCATTGAGCTTGAGTTCAATTGTCATCCCTAAATCTATACTAATAACCAGGGGTAATGAACTGCTGCCGATTTCTTAGTCTGAGCGGTAGTTAACTACCGGTGAAGGCAAAAACGTATTTTCCATATGTTTTTAAGAAAAAATACATCTGAAAAAAGCAATTTTAAAATTGATACTTATTTCCTATAATCAAATAATTTTTATACGAAAATATTCTACAAACTGTTCAACTTATGCATAATTATGTTGTCATGTTGATTGTGCATTGTTCATACAAATAAATTCATCTTGGTCAAACAATTTCAAATTCTTTTTTTACCCCTTTATATCATGAAAGGTTGAAAAGTTAACTAAAAAAATTAAGTTATTAAGATTACCAATTTTTTTTATGTTACCCCTTTGCTAAGTGTGATAAAGGGGCAAACACAACATATTCATCTACTTAAATATTAAAAAAAAAATTGCAATATTACATGACCTTAATACACTATAAATTGACCAAATCATATTCTATTTGTTACAATATAGAAAAAATATGGCTGGAACTCTCAAATTTGTTTATGCTATTATTTTATTTCTTTCCTTATTTCTTGTTGCTGGGGGGGAGGAAAGTAAGCCTTTTTTCATCCTTTTCAAATTTCCTTCTTTAATTTGTAGTTCGCACACAATGTTTTATCCCCTTTTAGTAACATTATTTTATTCTTTTCTTTCATTGCAGTAATAATTATTAAATGTGAAACTGCAAAAGATTGTCCTGACATTTACAACTTGTTTCCTTTAGTTTATAAGTGCATTAATAACATATGTGTAGATGTTAGGTTGGAGCCACCTTATGATATGAGTATCACATCCAACTGAGTACACAAACGCCATGCAAGGAGGAGTGAGTTCTTGCACTAGCAAAAACTCTATGCAATATACCTTATTGTTATACCACGAGTTGCCATTTAATTATTCACTAGGACCCGATAATTATATCTTTTATATTTTTTGTTTTATAACTTCATGGATGTTGAGATTACGACTCTATACTCTAAGATGTTGATAATAAAATGAAATAAGGCACTAAATAATATTATAATTGAATTGTGTTCTTATCTCTTATTTCTGAATGTATCACCATAGTATTGTGAGTTTAATAGACTTTGATGTTTTTAAATACATCGGTTCGCATTGTAAGCTCAGTTTCCTTGCCATGCGATTTGAGCAGCAACAAAAGATGAACTTGGTTTTCTTTCATCGTCAGGTACTGCAGTAACCACTCTGTATCTTTGATAGTGAATTTCCACTACTTATGAACAAATTGTCTAGCCGAAAACCAGAAATAAAACAACATTACAAGCGTTGTCTGGTTCGAGAGAAATTGACAGCGAACAAAACTAATTGATTCAAGAATTGAAAAACAATAATTTATTCAAAATAACTTTGAAACCAACATTAAACTGAAACAAACAAACTCAAAAGACTTTAAAACCTATATCTAATGAAGAACTATCATATTTTATTACTAGTGTATCTCTTGAATATTCTACAAAAAATTTAAATAAACTAATTACAATTTAATGTACAAAGTGTGTATACAAGATAAATATTTGTCATCGATCAATTAGCTAAAAGATGGGTCATTTTGTTTGCATGTTTTAAAACGAACGGAGCAAAATGAATAGAGATTTCATTAAATTATTTGGATATTTTACGATGAAATGAAGCAAAATTCTCATTTTGTTGTTTGGAAAATTGAAGGAATTGAATAAATTATAATTTAACTATATGTCACTCCATTTCATTATACCATATTCCATTAATTCAATACAGTCTCATTAATCGATCAATTACAAGTAAAAAATCGCAGGTATACTTTTTTGTATATATAATAAATCTTTAATAGAAAACAAGATAGATTATATTTTTAGGTTAATAGGTTTTTACCCCTCTGCCATTTGGGGGGTCTTTTGTTATACCTATAAAAAAAACTTGGAGATTCCCCTTTGTAATTTAAATATTTTTTGATTTTGAACGCAAGCGGCCTTAATTTGTATATAAGAATATAGATCTATATATTAATATATTAATTAAAAAAATAGAATTACAGATTTCTAAAATAGAAAAAATAAATTTGAATATATTCCCCTAGATAATAGGAATCCCAT
>Ga0228710_1000611_pt1 | contig 47128 bp, 22 predicted proteins | sample MedpolnodulmetaG_FD_177995 | JGI IMG/M metagenome (GOLD analysis project Ga0228710, IMG submission 177995) | Root nodule microbial communities from Medicago polymorpha collected in Santa Monica, California, United States - pink nodules | ecosystem: Host-associated > Plants > Roots > Nodule... | reverse complement strand
CACACTATGTTAGTTGTGACAAGATATTTACATTTTAATATCTTTCTTTTTGATAAAAATTTACACTTCAATTTTTTTTTTGCGAAGTAGTCCAGTGATTAGAATTTTAGTTTTTTGATGTGAAAAAGTAAAGTGATCGATCTTCGAACTCAGACCCCTGCATATATAATACAATGTTCCTGTTAACTAAGATGAGTTCACGAAAACATTTACACTTCAAATTTAATAATAGGATAAAACATTAATATAAATTATTTTTTTAAGGAATTAATTAATAGAAAATATGTTCACCTAAAAATATAGCAAAATTTAATTTTAATCTCTAAACAATAAAATAAAATCCTTTTTTAAGGCAAAAATAAAATGTTTCTATCCTCCTAAAATTTTCTATTTCATTTTTTTTATACTCAACGTAGAATATCTTACTAATTTAACGAATCTAAAAAATTATTTTTTTGCGTAAATGTGATCGAAGGGAATAATATATAGACGAAGATCTTTTAAAAGAGTATGACATGTTACATATCAAACATCGAGGTGGTAGTACAACAGATAGGAGTTAGTACGTCATGAGTGGTTGGAAACCGAAAAAAGAAAACGCGGTTTCAGTTTCCTTTGTTATTTTATTCTCTTTGATTTGACTATGACCTTTCACATTCAAAATCAAAGCCAATAAACCACCACCACCTTCGTCAATTGCAAAACCAAAAACCACACATGGGTTGTATAGCTAGCAAAAACGCTGAAACCAAAGCCACTAGAATCTCAAGGTGGCGATCCACTGGCATTGTTGCTTTGCGTGATTCCAAATTGAAGGTACTCTTCCTTCTCTTTTTCAATTCTAATTATTTGATTTTGGAATTTTTTTTTTTGATTGATTGGTTCATGGATAAGGTTTATTGATGCAGAAATGTTATTTCAACATCAATTTGATTGATAAGTTTTATATGATTAATTCTGTATTGTAAATTCAATTCAAATGATAAAAGGTTTTGATGATGAATTTCACCGTTTTGTGTTTTTAAATAAAAAAAGGTTAATCCTATGTTTTGGTTTTTGGATGAATTGATTCTGTAGAATTGTTTCTGGTTAAATGTGAGTTGAATATAAAGTGATTTATGTTTGGATATATTTATGTAATAATGAGTTGAACAATACATTTGAGTGTTATAATCAATTTTAGAATCAAAAGCTCAAATTCTGGATGCAAATTCAATTCTACTCGAGAGCAACCAAACATGTCAGAATCAATTCTACACTCCTAGAATCAATTTTGGCCCATTTAGAAGCAGCGAAACCAAACTTACACTAATTCAGTTCACATATATAGTTAATGAAGTTTTAAATTTGGTTAATTGATGTATTAGATGTTGCAACTATATAGCCATAGAATGGAATCTACTAACCACAAATTTAAAAGTAATGGTGTTTAATTAAGTTCGTTTGATGATTAATGAGCTGTCGAGTCTTTATATATTATTAACTACTCATTGAAATGAGTCAACTACATGTGCGAAGTTGTGAACTACATTAGCTGTTTAGAAAGTTGTTGAATGGTGTTATCCGAAATTGTTGTTCAAATAACATTTCTGTTGTAAACACGATTCTGTTGGCAGTTTGAATTACTATGTTACTCTATTTGGGAGTCTGATTTTATTATTTTGTATAATAAGTAGTTTGTGAATGATGGAAATTCACTTTGTCAAATTTTTATATAACCATCAGTTTTTTTTTTATTTATTACAAATTGATGGTTTACGAGAAGGGAACACTTGTGCTCTCTTTTAATTGAGGTTCTTTAACTGTGTTATCAGAAGTTCCCTAAGTAGTTTTTATGGAAGACCATATGTTGGGAATGTTAGTTTGTTAAAATAGATCTTTCATATTTGTACCTTGAGGAAATCCAAGACTCTCGGTCGGAGATATCCTGTATTTGTATGTGCTTGAAGTTTCTGTTTGTGTTTTTCATGAGGAAACATACTTACCTTGCTTTCTTTCATTTTCCTTGAAAAACAGACTTTTCCAGATGAAATCATTGATTTAGACAGATCTGTACGTACTCTTGACTTAACACATAATCGAATCGGTAAGCAATTTTTCTTTCCTTTTGTACATATGTTTTTGGTTAAGAAGCCTTTGCTCTGAAGTAGTTGTAGTAATTTTAACCTCATTGTTGATGTTGTTATTTTATTGCTAATAAATTTATTTTCATGACTGCAGTTGACATTCCTGTGGAAATTAGCAAATTGATTAATGTCCAGCGCCTGGTAAGAACCTGATTTTTTAGTTTATGCTTCCAGCATTTATTTCTTAAACACTATGCAGTTTATCTTATGTTTGGAAGTTTAGCTACTCATTGATTCATTTTGAAACTCATGCTTTTTGGACACGTCTTATGGATCTAAGCACAATGCTATCTTTCATTTGTTTTTCCATAGTAGAATGTTGGTAATGGTTGCATTACCATTTTTATTTGTGCTGTACTGAAGTTGCTAACGATCGATAAAATATAGTATTGCATACTGAAGTTTCACTAACATCGCAGATATTAGCGGACAACCTCATTGATAGACTTCCAGTGAACTTGGGGAAACTCCAATCTCTTAAACTCGTGAACCTTGATGGAAATCGAATTTCTTCCTTGCCAGATGAATGTAATTCTCTTCTTTAAGACAATAATATATTATTTGAAAGAGATCTTATTGTCCATCTTTTATGTACTAACTTACAGTGTATTTTGTTTCTAGTGGGCCAGTTAGTAAGGCTTGAACGCTTATCCATCGCAGGAAATTTGTTAACATCCTTGCCGGCAACTATTGGCAGTTTGAGAAACGTAAGTAAATTATAAACAACAAAACCAAGATATCATCAAACTTTTATACTGCTTATGCAATTTGGATGATTATATGCATAATGCATTATGCGTAAATGTTATCATCACTGCATACTTGTTGGAATTTAAAGAGTTTGAGATCATCTTTTTAATCTAAGACATTACAGAAATGAAGCTTTCTCCATGTCATACATTTGAAGACACTAAACATCATTATTCAGTATAGTGACACACTTATTTTGTCACGTCATTTGTGATGTAACCTGTGTATGTTGTCCATGCTTGTTAGATAATATCTGTTGACATGCTTACTTTCGAATCGAAGGAATGTTTAAAGACACCCTTTTAGAACTCAAGATTATTTTATTGTCGTTACTTTTCTTATCTTTAATGTTATAGAAACAATGGATGTATATGATATATTGACCTATGAGTTGGATTTGCATGAGGCTTGATCATAATCTTCCATTGTTGGGTGAAACTATGATATCAAATGCCCACCTTTATAACTTTTAAAGTGTGATATCTTGTTTGATAATGCAGCTGTTGATTTTAAACGTCTCAAATAACAAGTTACAATCTCTTCCTGAATCTGTTGGGAGCTGCTTCTCTTTGGAAGAATTACAGGCCAATGGTATGTTCATTGATAGTTTGACACGATTTGTTCATTTCTGAATTGCATGAGCATGGTAATGCATGTCTGTTTTCCCTTACGCTCTTTACCTGTAAGAATTTGAAATAGTTTGGAGAGATTTTTTACCATACTATTGTGTTGTTTATTTAATTTTACTGGATTGTGTTGATTGTTAGTTCAATGCGAAGAATCTGCCCTTTTGTTATATTTATTTCTCTTCCAATGGAAGTTTTTGTTTAATGGAAGATATAAATCTGTTGTAGATATAAATTCAAGATTCCATAATTTAGATTGCTTCGAGACTTTTAAGTTTTTGTTCTTGGGTAACCATGTCATTGGTGCGAAGTATCTATCGGCTTTGTCGATGACTAATTCTACCAGGAAAACTGGCTGGCCACCTTTAGTGAGGTTTCCCCTCCCAACCACGAGGCTCGAACCCGAGACCTTGTGTAAGGGATCCGAGTCCAGTTCCACTCGGTCCATCTTTATGTTGGTTTTAAGACTCTAAGTTTGAGACTACTTTTCTGCTCTTACATCTTATCTCTAAATTGATGCTATGGCATTTATATTTTTTTATGCTTTCTAGTTAGTTGGTCTAGTTTAATATAATTTAATGAAGAGTCACAATTTGGTTATAATTTAAGCAAACCACAATATTTTGGGTTGAAGAATTATTACAGTGATATACCATAAGACCAATTCTCTTGTGATTGGCCATTTCTATGATTGTCAAATCTGGATATTTGGAACATTTTGCACCACCTTTCTTGTTATTTGGCTTTACACTGTTTCTGAATTAAGCTAATTTCAGACTTTTTGCAAACATTTCAGATAATCTTATTGAAGATCTTCCTTCGTCGGTTTGCAATCTCTCTCACTTGAAGTCACTTTGCTTAGACAACAATAATGTGAAGCAGGTATTTTGTTTCAATACCTTAGTGACTTGATTGTTTCACTGTTCTCCATCATGCTTTGTTGACCTCTTATGAGGACCATCCAACTGCAATGTAAAGCCACATATTTGCTTCACACTTTTTTTTTGCTATTGGACTAGCGGCCAACACATACTCAAATAACACACATACGGGGAGTGGGAATGTGGTGACCTGAGTTCAAGCCCAGGATTCCACATAAAATGTCGTCAGAGCTAAACCACTAGGCTGTAACAACGGGGACATATTTGCTCAACATTGACTCTGTTTTATTATAGGGTTTAGTCTTAAGTATAGAGAGAGGAAAAGGAACATTCAGAATAATAAAATTATATTGATATTAATGAGAATAATATATTGCAAAAGCTAACGCACTAATTCTTATTTATATTTATACTCTAAGACTTAATTTTCATTAAAGAGTAATGTTGTGGTAAGATATGTTTTTTATATTCTACCTGTCTTCCTCAAAGGAAAAAACATATGTGGACTTCACAAATTATGACGGGAAGGTCTATTAAAACAAGAGCCAAGTTAAATTGCATTTGGGATAGCCGGGTAAGAGTTGGGACTAGACCTTGAGCCTGTTTGGATTTAATTATTTGAGCTTATCTATTGGCATAACACTTGTAAGGTTAATTCCATAAACTCCCTAGGATAGCTTATAAAAATAGCTTATAGCTTAAATGAAAACAATTTGTTTTTAATATCTTTTGTTATAAAAATAATTTATACATAAGCACTTACACTGCCGAGGCCATACTGCAAGTTACACAATATTCCAGACCATACCGCATCGAGGACAAACCCCAGATCCTTTAGGACCTGATGGCCTTTAACTACCTGAATTTATCTGGTGGAACTGATTGTCGCTGTTATATAGGAGTTTGTCTTACCAAGTTTTCAGCTTTTTCTAAACTTTGCAGACTTGAATGATTGATTGCAAATTGTTTGATTACCATTTTTGCTTTTGAAGAATTTGTACTCAATATGTTCTAATCAAAGCATAAACTTTGAAATTACTTGAATTAATGCTTGGAGTTTTCTTTGTCCACCAAATTGACCTCCCTCAATGATTAGCTGCATTTTACAATTAGCTAAATTAAGTGAATCTGTTTTTTTTCTGTTCGTTTTTTCCATTCAAAGGGGAATGCATATATTTTTTCGTAACCGAAGACAATGTAGCTTGAATATTAGGAATATCAAGTTTATTCTTTCAACATGCATGAATGGTTATTCACCGCTATCATTTGGAAGATTTGATTGAATAGTGAAGCAATTTTTAAATCAATATTTTCAATCGTTCTAATATTTTTTAAGCATGTCTCGTGATTTAAAAATTTGATTGTTAAGTTTGAATTTTTGTGCAATAATATTTGTGTATTCTTGTCTGGTCTGGTAACCCATCTTAGTTTAAGTTATTTGTCTGTTTCGTTATTGTGGTTTGCTTTATTACTAAGTTAGAATGTTGAATATTTGCTATGCACATAGTGTAAAATTAGGTTTAGGTACTATGCTAGATGCTCTTAATAAAATTTTGTATTAAGAGAACTCTTAGGATTTTACTAGTCCGATTGTACGAGTTTATGCAATCATGAATGTCTTAGTGATACCTTGGTTTCCTTTTGGGCAGATACCTATGAATCTATTGAAAGATTGCAAAGCTCTTCAAAACCTATCACTGCATGGTAATCCTATATCAATGGATCAATTTCAACAGGTATGCTCTTGTTCCCAGATTTTTACTCTTCTTTTTCACTTTTCTATGTTTCAATGCAATTAAAGTATTTGTCAATGATCCAGATGGACGGGTTTCAAGAGTTTGAAGCAAGAAGGAAAAAGAAATTTGACAAACAAATCGATTCAAATGTAATGATCGGTTCCAAAGGTCTCGATGAGGGTGTCGATCTATGAAATCGTCTTGAATTTTCTTGAACCGCTTGTGATATATGATTTTCAGTGGTACATTTTGATGAACTTTGGTTGAAGCATTGTACATTTTGCCTGCAAATATGTTAGATTATAGATGGAATCAATGTCGAAAAATATTCCAAATATTTCATATACATGATTTGTTGCTATTTTGTCAACAATGAAAAGGGTGTTATATCTTATATGCATTGGCAGTTGTAAATTAAGACTAGTTTTGGTGTAATATGGGAGGTACTGTATTCTCAACTCCTTAAATTACAAGTCAATAATAGAAATTGTGTTCCTTTGTTGTTACCTTGTTTGCTGCAAATAATGTGCCAAGAGGAAATAAATAATCTTCTTACTAGCTGAGCCATTGGGGGAGATTATTCTCTAGTACTTGTGAAAATTTTCATATCAGGAAAGGATTCGAAATGACTAAGGCTTATCCTATTTCATATTTATAATTTAAGGAAAATAATCTGAAGTGAGGATTTAAAAATCATTCATCACTCACTAAAAAAAAGCAAGTTTTTTAATTTGTTGGTGTGAAATTTGAATCTTTTGCGTTGAAATTTATTATGAGTTATGTGTGAGATTTCACCATTAAAAACTTGCCGAATCTAACTATAAAATAAATACGAGTAGATTTTATTGATGAGATTTCACCATTAAAAACTCATCGAATCTAACTAAAGCTAACTTTTAATATATGAATATTAATACATCCTCCGGTCACTATTATAAGCAAAAATATACTTTTTAGATTCATACAATAAATTATGTATATGACATAATAAAGACTACATACATCATAAACTGAATGAACAACCTAAAAAGTAGATTTTTGCTTATATTAGTGACGGAAGGGTGTATATATACAAAAATTTACACATGAGTGAAAAACAAACAAGCAACAAGTTGTGTGTTAAACCTTTTTGGATGACAAAACCAATCTTCATAAACACAACATTCATGAACCTAAAATACATAATATTGCTATGCATTACCCTTTGAACTCTATGTAGGAGGACAACAACATCTGGTGCTAGGAAGCCAAAAGTGTCAAACATAAAAGGTATAAAAACATGTTGATTGTTAGAACACGCTTTCTCATGTTTGACTCATTTGCTTGACGCGGCTTTGAGGGCTGCATGTCGCGCTATAAAAGCCCCATACCTCAATCCCACAAGTGGTGAAACCCTAATTAAATTCACACATTTTCCTCCAATATGGAAATTTATTATGAGGATTCAAATCCCTTGACGGGTTACTTTGAGACCTAAAATTCCATGTAGGTGATACCAAAGGCACATTTTGTTGGGTCCAAATGCGATGGATTGCTTATGTTGCGCACCACCTATAAAGTGTGCACGGTGTTCCATCTCTGCATTTGTCTACAAGCAGATGAAACTATTCTCATAAACTCAATTCAAACTATTGCATGTTAATTGATCAAAAAAACTATTGCATGTTTCTGTCATGACTTGATTATGAATAGGAATATATGAAAACTATAAAATGTGTCTTTGAAGGATATGGTATGGGAGAAGAAAGGGTGTGGCTGGTTCTTTGATTACTTCTCTATCTTTTTGTTGTATATTAAGCTAGGTGTTTAGATTTTTTTAACATGAGATGAATTATATATGAATGTTTTAAAAGCCAAAATTTTAAGATCAACGTCGAAATCTGACACATTTTAATTTATATGTCTGTAGTTGAAGGATAAGGGAAATAATAGAGCACAATATTTGTCCAAGTCCAAGTAAATCATAATTCACAAAAATAATCAAAGCAAAAGATGAATAATAATAATAATAATAATAATAATAATAATAATAATAATAATAATAATAATAATAATAATAATAATAATAATAATAATAATAATAATAATAATAATAATAATAATAATAATAAAAAATCCAGAATAACTAAGAAAACACACATTCAGTATACTTGTTTTTCAGCTAGGAGAAATATAAATAATACTACTGCATATATTATACCAAGAAACCTGGTTATGCCAGAATACTTCACAAAAAAACTAGACCGTTAGTGTGAGACCATACTTCAAAATTGCCCATTCCAATGTCCTCAATCTTAGTCAATTGCCTGGTCTTCACATTATAACCAAAATATATGTTTTTAATGCATTCAAAAGCAGCAGCAACTCGCAAGATGATTTGATCGTTGATCCACAAAAGAAATTCCACACTCTCAACCGTAAACTCAAGATCACAAGCAGCCACAAAATCAATAGGTCTCATCGTATGATAAAGAGACCATTTTCCTGAATCAAAATCTAAAATGTAGATTTGATATATTAAAGAAAGGTCTTCAATGTTCACAATGCAAGAAAGGTAATTTCCCATCCATAAAATTTGTTCAATAGTACACACCGGCGGCACCGGGGAAAGTGGATAATCTCGAACAATAGTTTCCTTTTCAACATCTATCACAATCACTTCACCCATTGTTATATCATTACCTCCATTATAAAGTGTTTTGTATATAAAATGTTGACGGGTAGCTTCTTTTCTAGCTATTTCTTTCCATGAGTTATCTACTCCAATTCTTAGTACATAGGAAACATACCAAAATGCATCGGAAATTCTTAAGTACATTTACAAAGAAAAGCTTGAATTTCGCAGTGTGAGGAACACGTTGTTAGAACAACAACTAGCAACAAAAGATTAAATAAGAGAACGAAGAGAAAGACAATGAACACACGATATTTGTTGACGCAGTTTAGCAAATTGTGTCTACCTCCGTGACTATAGAACAACTATAGTTTCGTTTCTATTATTGTTATAAGAATTAGGGTTTTAGTGTTACAAGTTGTATATATAGTACTACTACGATTCAGTTTACAATGTTACCTCTGAACCCGCACAACTATGGGAGTTTTGGTTCTTCATATTTCTAATGGGAATGATTTAATATGTTGAACCAGCAAAATCTCCATGCATTCGCTATGCACGGATCCATTCATGTGTAATTGATTTGTTAAAGTAATATGAATTTTTTTTAAAAAGGAGTATTTTTAAAAATATGAATACTAGTATATTATTTTTATAAAGGAAAATGTTATATTTTATGAATCATTTGGAGAAGAAAGTGAAGAACTGTTTTATCATGCCTATTTCTTTCACCCACCACAACTTTGTGTTTTCCACAAAACTAAATTGAGATTTATTTGACTTATTTTATAAGAAGGGTACCTTCGCATTGTTGTGTTTTGTCTTGCCTTTTTTTTAGGGAAAAATGTTTTGTCTTACCTATCATTCGTAAGAATTAGCATTGATCTTTTATAAAATATTAGTTTATTTAAATAAGCAAAAATTGTTGGAATATTTTATATTTAATTATATTCTAATATAATATGGACAAATATCGTAATAATAATTATATTACCTATTTATCAATTGTGAGCCTTAATTGATTGATGATCAAATTAAGTAATAAGACTATTAGATTTCTAATTGGATAATTAATTAAATATTTAATTAGTTGATATGGACTCAATGAGTGGATGTCCGGATGACCCATTAACGGAATAATAGGAAACCCTAATGGTCATCCAATATAAAAGAGACTATGGTCTCCAATACACCGTACACGGCAAAACTCTCTCTTCTCCCCATCTGAAGAGAACTTGAGGCGTAAAGGTACCAGTTGAGGAAGAACCAAATCAGCCGCCGCTAACTTTGTTGTTTGTTTCAGATCACCTCCTCTATCTTTATGTTGCTGTTGAGAGGCTGCCATCAAAGCTTCAATCCAAGTCTTCCTAATACCTAATTCTTGTTATCCTTGATAAATCAAACATGTCGTAGATTTGATCATAACCATGTTCAATATTTTGTTTGCTTCCGCTATTGATTCATAATACTTGAACATGTGTTTATGAAATTTGTTTTTATCTAGACCTAAATTTCCAACAAAAATCTTGTTAATTTGTAATTGACATTGCAAAGGGTATTCGGTGTGTTTGGGTTATCAGTTACTCACTTCTCATGATTTCACTTTGCTGGATGCTTCAGAGAACCTCATTTGGTACACTCAGGTGTCGTTAAAGGTTTCTATTTTAAGCTTGACGTTTGCTTCGTGACAGGTTGCCACAAAAATTAATTTACTGAATCGTGGCATAATACCTGCTAAGGACATTTCTTGTTTGGCGGGATGTGGATATGTTGAAAGTGCTCAACATCTGCTTCTTCACTGTGATACTTTCGGCTCCCTTTGCCAGCAAGTTCGGTTGTGACTAGGTGTTTCAGGTGTTGATCATCAAAGTCTCAGTGCTCACTTTTTTCAATTTACTAACTACTTAGGTGGTTTGAGGACTCGTCGATCATTCCTCTAGTTAATTTGGCTCCTTTGTGTTTGACTAATATTGAAAGAATATAACAATAGAATATTTAATAATACTTGCATTTCCATTACGGAGGTTATGGAAAAGGTAAAATTTCATTCATATTGGTGGTTGAGGGCTAACAATGCCAATTTTGTATATGACTGACTGTCAGCTGTGGCAGTCGAACCTGTTGTCTTGTTTGGGTATCGGTTAATGCCTGTTTTTGTTTTTGTTATTATCTGACAGACACTCTGTATTTTGAATGACCTCTTTAGTACGTCTTGTGTTAAAGAGACGTCTTTGTTAGTGTGAATATATACTATTTTTGCTTCTTAAAAAAAAAAAGGTAATATATTAAAATTTTCAAAAATAATGAGTGGAAAGAAAAAAGAGAATAGAAAAAATAATAAAGATTAAAAACTGAAATTGAAAATGATTATTTTGGTCCGAAAAGAAGTTGATTTTAATTATTTAAATGAACGATGATAATAACGTAATTGAACGGTATCCTTCCTTAAAAAAAACGTAATTGAACGGTAGTTAATATTCTTAAATTAGTAGTAGAAAGAGAAAAATTAAGAAATAAATTAATATTCTTAATTGAAGGTAAGTTTTTGCCAAAAGAGATCCTATGGCATAAATCCGGATACGTTTGCTTTGTTTCTTTTCGATCAATTTAGGAGGAAAAACTTATTTTCTCTTCTGTTTTTTTACTTTTGATTTTAAGAGAAAAATTTCTCTGATATGATCAATGCCTATTTTTTATTTAAGGAACAATCAATGCCTTTTTTTTTTTTTAGGAACAATCAATGCCTATTGAAGCTTTATTTTAGTTACGTTTGTATTAGTAATAATTTTCGCATTAACTAGTATTTAGTAGTACAACTGAAATTTCAAATATAAATAGAATAGAATGGAGTGGGGGGAGAAAGTAGAAAAAGCAATTGTTAAAAGCTTCTAGTCCAACAAAATGTCTATTTCAATCCATGTATCTTTCTTGTTACTACTTGTGATTGCTATGTGTTTCAATAATTCAACTTTTGGTAGTAGAGTCTCTATTCCACTAAAATCTCCGTCTCAAGCCGGAAAAATAATCATGTTTTCTATTCAAAACGACTTACCACGTGATTCAGGACCGTTACGTTTCCACATTCTGAATGAAAAACCAAAATACATTTTGAAACTACGAGAACCCTTGGGTTTTGTTTCCAACCGTGCTCTTAGACGAGGTGAGTTGACATGGACGCATTATCATCCGCTACATGCAACATTCAACTTGTATGATCCTAAGGCAGATGGACGCCATACAAGAGTCTATTGGTCTGTAAGGAAGGATGGTGTATATCGCAGTTGGGATAATGTCAGCTGGGTTGAAAGTGTATTTTGGAGCACTTAGTTCTGCTTGGAATCTTCAAGTTACATTTTTTACTATATACTATACCCCAATGCTATTACGAAGATAATTTAGATACGAAAGTTAATATTATGGTAAAGTTAAGACAATAATGAACCAACCTTTTAAGCTAAGTAAAGCAGATGCAACCTTCCAACTGTTTCTTGCCATGATGAAAGAATTCGTGTGCGACATTTCCAACCTTGCATAACGCTATCTATTAGACTATTGTGTTACAGGCTGCACGTGACGATTTTTTCACAATGTTCACATACTTTTATTGTGTCATTTGCAGAGCTATATTTGGTGGGATGTTTCGAACCATGTCTTGGAGCAATTGTTTGAAAATATTCATGAGAGAAAGGGGCAAACCTGCAAAATGGAATAATGAAGATATCAAATCTATGCATACCATCATGAATTTCCAATAAGAATCCTAAAGTTCAATGAAGCATCCTAAACAATTTTTCAACCTTTAAGACAGAACAAAAAAAAAAATAGTGTCCTCGTGAGATAATAATAACTATCTATAATATTCAATAAAAGAAATTAATTTTAAAATCGGTAAAAAATCACATAAATACCGACAAAAAACGCAAGAGTAAAATGCTATAGTGAAACAAATTAAACAACCATTGTTCACATCCTAGGCCTCTCCATCCTATAATGTAATCGTCAAGCCTTTCTTGATTGTTGCATTCCCTTGTGCGTATTTTACAACAAAAGTGCATGGCAATATCAACTTTAACCACTTCATGCCGGTGTGAGTCTCCAACATGAACCATCACAAATCTAGTTTAGAGCAATTTCGCCGTAAGACATCGATGACTTGGTGCAATAAAAACTCTTGCGCCCTTACAACAGTTAAAGTATCAACCAAATTCTGCAATTACATAAATTCTGGAAAATAGATTTATGAGTGGAAGACGAAATCAGCAACCACCATTGGTGAAAACAAATTAAATAAAACAAAAACACATCTAACAATGAATTGAATTGGAGAAGAAAATGAGAGGTGGAAAATGATGAGACTCAAAATTCAATTCAATGCATAGAAAAGATGTCAAAGATGTCATCGCCATCGCCAAAACCTCACATTATTTTGTTCTACGACTCTAAAAACATAAACAACAAATAAGAACATTTTTAGCATATATGATTGGTAAATTAACGACACATGAAATATTGTTGGAGCCTTACAACAATAGGAACAACAAAATAAATAAAACATAAAGAAATATGGATAGAGCTACAATAAATCAGAGATTATGAAGATTCGGCCTAAAACTATCAAAGGTTGAAGGGCATAGCATATCAAATAACAACATATTAAACAGAAAAACCTCTCAAAACTATGTGCTATAAAAATGAGGAATTAGTGAAAGAATGAGCAGCATGGGGAATTACCTCCAATCAAAGATGCAAATCAAGAATAATGAAACAAAGCAACAATTAAAATTTCAATCAAATTTTCATAATATATTAATTTTTTTCAAAAACTCAAAAGCAATAAATAATACAAAATTGATTCATACCTTTTTACCAAAGAGAAAACATATCGGGTTGGAGTTGCTGTCATGGATTGAAATAGTGTCTTTAGTTCAATGAAAAAATAAAATGTGACATAAAACATTGTATGTACTAACAAAAAGTTGAGGGGTGAATTATTAGATATCTTATATATAAAAATCATTATTTACACTTGAATAGAAGACAAGCGGGCAACAAACTGCGCCGTTAAACCTTTTTGGATGGCAAAACCAATCATCGTGAATACAACATTAATGGACCTAAGAGACATAACATTGCTATGCATAATCTTTTGAACTCTATGTAGAAGGTCAACAACCTCTGGTTTGAATTGAAAAAATAAATCAAAAGAGACAACAATTGAATAGTAAAATGAATAAAAAATAAATAAAAAGGTTGGGGCATTTTGGACATTTTAAATAAAATACATATGTTTCTCAAGTTTTCCATCCACATAAAGACAATAATAGATACTTACAGCGTTCGTGGGCGGAAAGGACGACAAATAAGACGACTACAGAGTGGAAAGATCTTTAACATGGGTCTCACATATATTCTTTCTTTCTCTCACCTCTCTCTCCCTCACCACTTTCTTTCCTTTGAAACAAACATACCCTTAATGCCGACTGATTAGCCTTGATTTAGGTACTTTTGTATTAGTGCAAGTGGTCTAAACACGTCGATCAAAATCGTAACTACAATATCTATGCCCCAGCTAATACTCATCTCCCGGAAGTTGAGCATATGAAATTAGCTTTAGGTAATAATCATTAATAGGATGATTTCATTTATTAAGTACCGGTTAGACTTGTTCATGGTTCAGTTTTCTGCATAAAACCAAACTATCAAAACAGTTATGTAAAACTGAATTGAATTGTTAGAACTTTGTCCAAACTATCAAAACAATAATTTTTGGTTTGGTGCACATGTTCGTGTGTTTGCAAACCAATTTAGTTTTTCTTAAAAAAAATCCTAAAAAGATTGTTCCAATTTCTTTCACAAGTTAAAAACAAAATAAATAAACAAATTCATCAATTGTTTTCTTACAATTATATGAAAAAAAATTGAATTTTTGTAGTGAGAAAAATTTATTGCACAAACTTACATAGTAAATCATTAAAAATATGGTCTGTTTCAAAAATATAATCTTGTAGATGATTCTTCTAAAATAAAATTTTATGCAGGTTTCACAATTATTTTACTTTGGCCCCCAATTTTTAATTGCTTGATTTTAGTCCCCCAAGTTTTACGATTGTTCAATTTCGCCCTCCAAATATCGTTTGCTCGATTTAAGTCCCCGAGTTTAGTCCCCCTTTTTGCAATTTCTAGACTCCCATTGACATTTTGACTAAAAACAATGTTGTGACATTTTAAAATAAAAATTTGGTTTTTTTTTACAAAAAAATAAATGTTTTTAAAAAAATAAATAAATGTCAACACATGACCCTTACTCTCTTCGTCTACAATGAATTCATCATCCACTCCATCTAATTTTGTCAAGTTTCATCTTTTAGCTTTTGAAACATAACTCTAATTTTTTTCTCCTTCTTGTTCCTTTTTTTTTGGTTACCGTTTCCACCTTTTCTTGTTACTAATTTTTCATTGTTAGAAAAATAAAGAGGCCACATTTTGAGAGGAATCACCGTTGAACGATTGATCACCTTTCTTTTCCATCTTATTCATTTTGTGCAAGCTCGTCTTGTATTTCTATCGATTGTTAGAAAAAATGAAGATACCATGTTTTGAAAGTTATCGTTGTTGAACGACCACCAACCTTTTGCATTTGTTAGTCTCCCATTGACATTTTGAAAGAAAAATTATGATGCGACATTTTTTTAAAAAAAAATGTTTATAAAAATGTTAACATGTGACCTTTTACCCTCTTTCTTCTCAAATAGTTGGAAATTTACCTTCTCTATCTATATTAAAATTTAAAACGTGTTTCTTCCTCTCTTTTTTTTCCTTATCGGTAATGTTTGACAACTACAAAAAATAATTGTTAAAAAAAAGTATGCTTGCTCACATAAATATGGGTATCACAATTGAATTCATAATAGCCTTCTTAATATGGGTACTCAAAGTCATCTTCTAACATAAAATTTTAATTCATTAGGGAAATTCACCCTAAAAATGTTTTGAAGCTACAATTAAGGCGTAGAAGAGAATAACTGAGATAAAAGAGCAGGTAAAAAACTACAAAGCTAAAAACATAATAATATCACAATATATGAAGAAGAAAAAACAAAAAACACCTTTGCAGCCTGAGGAATGAAGCTCAGAAAGGGATTATCCAAGGAATTCACATTATATGCTGCCATATTTTGTTTGAATAAAAATAAGAATTATGTGAAATTAATTTAATTGATACGGTGTGATTTTTAATAATTGATAATAGTTACAAATTTACGACGTTTCCATTTTAAAGTGACTAAAATCGTTTGTATAAATAATGTCTACATTAGTCAATTTGATGGTAATTGATTACTTTTGATAATGATTTTAGGTGAAGTAATGATATGATTTAGTTGCAATAAAGTGGTATATTAAAACATTCTACTTTCAAAGTTGATTTTCATAGCCCAGATATGAAGAGATTTATAAGCTGATCTTCATTGATGGCCTAGAAATGTTGAGATGCATAACATTAATTGTAAATAGTAAATGGATTGATTTGTTTATATTGTAGATGTAAATTAGTAATTAGTAATAATTTTGACATTAATTAGAATTTAGTAGTCAGCTGAAATTTCAAATATAAATAGAATATAATGAAGTGGGGGGAGAAAGTAGAGAAAAAAAGCAATAGCAATTGTTAAAAGCTTCTAGTCAAACAAAATGTCTATTTCAATCCATGTATCTTTCTTGTTACTACTTGTGATTGTTATGTGTTTCAGTAATTCAACTTTTGGTAGTAGAGTCTCTATTCCACTAAACTCTCCATCTCAAGCTGGAAAAATACTTATGTTCTCTATTCAAAACGACTTACCACGTGATTCAGAAGCGTTACATTTCCACATTGTGAATGAAAAACCAGAATACCTTTTGAAACTAGGAGAACCCGTGGGTTTCGTTTCGGACCTTGCTGTTAAATAAGGTGAGTTGACATGGACGCGTTATCAACCGCTACATGCAACATTCAACTTGTATGATCCTAAGGTAGACGGAGACCATACAAGAATCTATTGGTCTGTAAGGAAGGATGGTGTATATCACAGTTGGGATAATGATAGCTGGGTTGAAAGTGTATTTTGGAGCACTTAGTTTCATCAACAAAAAAAGCCCTACTTAGTTTCAACAATTAAATAAAGTGATTTACAAAATAGTTTTTAGAATTTGATGCCATTATATGCTTTCTAATCTGATGTCTATTAGACCATGTATTGAGGATGCTATTATTAATAATTTGCATTGAATTTTCACTCTCCAATCTAAGTTTATGAAATATGTATGTCTTCTCTTGTAATCAAATGGTGAATGTTTGTTTCTTCTGGCTTAATAGCAGCAATCATGTTTCCATACATATGGCGAACATTTAAAGGGTTTATTTTTTATTTTTAGAAAGCTAATCAAAATAAAACAAAAGAACAAAAACAGAAGCAAATTCCAGCCGCGTCGCTCCATGTAAGATTGGTGCCGGAAGGCCTTCCGAAGGAGAAGTATGAATTAGCATGTTAATATTTAAATAAGCTTCCAATTTTGCCATGAAGTCCGTGCATTGATTTCCTTCTCTAAAGGGCCTTTGATACATATTTTCAGTTTAATTATTTTGAAAACGACAGAAAACATCACAGGTGAGTATAGACCTGTGATAGCATCACTACAAAGAAAAAAGACATGTGATAGCATCACCACTTTTTTTTCTTAACGGACAATAAAATTAATTGTTAAATTAACAATTAACAGCACTACCAATAACAACGAAAGAGTATAGACCATGGCCTACTAGTTATTTTTTTATGGGTACGGGCACTGGTTTAGGAACAATAAAATTAAGGGTAGTGTTAATTTATACTTTTAGAGTACATGTTAAAAAATCCAAAAAAAAAATATTCTTTTAAACTTTGTGCATTCAATTCATTAAAATATTAAAGATTAAATTTAATGTATGCATTCCAATATATTATTTCTATATTTGACTTCTAAACTTGCACAAGTTATCATTTCCCTAAAATCAATAGTAATTTACTTCAATTAAAGTGAAAAGTTTAGTCAACTTAATTAAAATAGGAAACTGCTGCATTTAATACTCTTTAGAATATATTTAGAAAATAGGTACACAGCACGCGCTTCATTTCTTTGTTTTTCTTAGGAACTCTTTTTGAATCATTTTTTTTAATCCACTTGCTTCCTTTCATATCTTTGTTCTCTAACCCTTTTTTTTGTTCCTGAATTTTTTTTAATCATTTTTTTCTTTCAAACCATTATAAAGTCCATGCTTGTATCGTCAGCATTTTTTTTAATCATTTTTCCGTGACATTATAAAGTCCAAAATAAGTCCCGTGAGCACAGCTCAGTTGATAGGACAATGCATTATTATATGCAGGGGTTGGGGTTCGAACCTCAGACACCCCACTTATTCACCTTATAAGGTGAATTCTAACTACTAGGCTACCTGACCAAAAAAAAAAATAAAGTCCAAAATAAATTTGCAATTTCAAAGATAAAACATATCCAATTAAAGTATGAAATACAAAAGGAAATTATACTTCATACCCCTACATTTAATCATTAACCCCAACAAACTATTAAAAATGTCAGTTTTACCCCTTTTCATTTTCACTTCACCCCAACAAAAGTTTTTGTACATCATAATTTTATGGAATTATATAGGTTCCTTCAATTTTACCCTTTATATAGGTTCGTTCATTCTCACACCCCACCAGTACCACCGTGCAAGTTCCTCCACCGCAGTCTTCAACCCAAACAGCAACCCAATTTCAATCATCCTCGTCTCTCTAATTCCAATTCCCTGAAACCAAAATTCAATTTATCATCCAAAACAAACCAACACCCTAGTTTCAATCTCATAAGAAACTTTGCTTTATTAACCTAATAGGATAGAACTCGTATCTGGTACTACAAGACATCAAATCATTGATTTGCTTTTATTAACCTAATACATCTCAATTTTTCCAATTTGTTCATAAACGTAAATGGTAGAATGGAATCAAAATCATTGAAGGAAACAATCTAAGATGAGAATTGAATCCTTCCAAAAGCAAAGGAATGAAGTTTTGTGATGCTTGCATATTGAATGAATTCTTCAATTTCTAAAAAAAATTATGCACGTGAAATCATTTTGTTGGGGTGAATTCAAAATTAAAGAGGGTAAAATTGACATTTTTATAATTCGTGGGTGAGGTTCATCGTTACAATCTAGTACCTGCTCCTTAACAACAACATTAACTTCAGATTCCACATCATTATCATCGTATGATGCTTGAAGCAACCACCGTAAAGGCAAGTAGTTAGGAGGGATTTCATGACAATCTTTATGAAGAAAAATACTAAGAATATAACGACATAATATCCCCCAAAATTCGAAAAGTTTGCAACTACATGTAGCTACCTTACCATCCCAAAACACTACATGTTTCCTACTATTAACATCTTTATAAAACCGCACCACAAACACATTACCATTTTCATGATCAATTGAATATTGTGTGGACCTCTCAAACTCCTCTTGAAACTTTTGAAAAGAAAAACGAGTGAGAACACTATGAGCTTGCTCTTGTAAAGGTGACATCAACTTCATATTTGATCCTTTGCACTTCTCTAACATTATATCGTGGTCTTCTTTTTGCTTAATATCATCACTTGCTACATCAACCTAAAGTTAATTTAAATGAATTAATATGGATGTTTGCAAATAAACATTAATGCATCATACCTTCCAAACTAATGAGTTCTAATATAATGATCAATACAACATACCTGCTTTGCAAAGTTAGTTAAACTTATGTGAGAATTGATGAATCTTTTAATGAATGCATTAATACTCTTCGATCTTCCCGTGGTTGTCATCCCACCAAAGAAATGATCACGAAGATAAGTGAGTGCCCAATAATTTCTGATTTCATACAATCCTATCACATGTTTATTTGACTGCAAGTTATACTTAGCAACAACTTCTGGCCATTGATGCTCAAATTCTCCACATGTCTCTAACTTATAGAACTCATAAAAATCAGAACATCATTTTGCATATTTGTCTCGAAGTATAGCATTAAACCAAGAACTAAACTTGAAGGTTATGTGCCATATCCAAAAACTATGTTTAAGTGGACAGGCTAGGGCAGGTACAAGTGGATAAGTTTTTCAAGTTCCATTACAAGCTGCAGGCCTAACTGGACCATATGTGCAGGGTCATGTTGCTGGTGTTAAACAAAAAAAGAAGAAACATAGGACAAAGGTTAGGAAGGTTGAGGTTGTTGTGTCTTAGGGAGCACAAGCTCCACAGACACAACCATCTCAAGATTAAATTAGGTTTGTGTTTTGTTTTGTTGGTTTTTTTGGTTTAGGTGGATGCAATTTATAAGTTTAGTGTGCTGTCAATGTATGCTCCACAGACATAATTTTTTTGGTATCATCGTGGTAATATTCTGAATGTAATGACAATTATGCTCTAGTTATGTACCATGGTAAACCTGTTATGGTTCCTTAATGTGTTCTAATTGTAATGCCTTAATCAACATTGGCTATGGTCTCGTTAATTTATCTAATTTGAATTAATTTATGTTTGCTTGCAAAATTGTCCAATATTCATTAATTTATGTTTGCTTTCATATATTTATGTAAGATTTAATTGTCTATGATTAGTTATTTTATGTACTGCCTCACTATGTTTTGTTTGGTTTTAAGACTAGAGGGCCAATTTCATAATTTTGGTAAAATTCGAAGACCAAAAGTGCAGAATAAGCATAATGCCTTGATGTGTTAACAATGCCTTTAATATGCTCTATAATGTTATTGCAAGTTAAATGAAAATCAATTTCAACATCAACTAATAGCAAACAACATTTCATTGATAGTGATTTCGAATTTTACAACATATCATTTCGCTTGAAAATTACAATAAACATAATCACCTAAACAAGATAACCTTTCAATTCACCTAACCAAGAACACCTAAACAAGACCACAAAACAGAAGCACCAAACACCTAAACAAGAGCACCTAAAGTATATAACTTTCAAATTCATCAAACAACTTATCCTAATTTCCTTTCACTTCACGCCTTCAAGATTACAATACAAAACAATCTCATAATGACCACAACAGCTAGAACAATCAAATTTTGTCAAATCCTTAGCTTCTTTTTCAAATCCTCATCTTGTTTTAACTTCATATTATCCCTCTTCTTAATTTCATCAATCCTGTTCATTAGTGACAAAATCACCTCCTTTGCACGCACATACATTTCTTCATCGTACCAATTGAAGAAATTACAATCCTTTCGTCCTTGTAACTGTATACACAAACAAATGACAATTTGTTAATTCTGGGTTTTAATAGCAGTTGATACCTTCATTTGACAGAATTTGGGTTTTATCTTGTACAACCCACATCCATTAAACCTATGTTGAAGATTCTCATTTGTCCATGTAGTAGTGAGAGGAGATTCTAGATCACAGAAGCAACAAACATCTCTTCTTCGTTGTGCACAACTGTTACTGGACACAATATATGACTGTGACATTTAGAATTTGACAGAAGAAGAACAAAACAAAATTGAACGAAAATGGCGCAAATGGAAGGAGCTGAAGAAGAAAGCGAAGAGGAAGAAGATGTAGTTGAGCGAAAATGGAGGAAAAGCAATTTGAGATTGAATTGAATTTGGGATTGGAAACAGATTTAACAATTATGGTTTTTATCTCTTTCAATTTTGTTTCTTTTTTTTTTCTTTCAATTTGTTTTTGTTTTAATTTATGAAATGTTTAATTTTTTTAAAATTAAAAATTGCAGTTTTTGTGACATATTAATATCATTTTCCAAGTTTGGCACTGTCACATAGGTGTTTCTTTGCCAAGTCAGCATTTTTGGAGGACAAAATGTGAATTATGACCAAAATTACAAAACAATGGTAGTATAATGGCAGCTTTGTTCAATTTTAAAAAGAGACGACCAATTTTGGAGTTGATTAAAATATATGGACCAAAAGTATAATTAAGACTAAACTAAAATAAAATTCCTATAAATTATTTTTTCCAAGGAAATTCCTCCAAAATATTGTCATCATATTCCCTAACTCATAAATAAAAGTAAAATAATAAATAAATATTCTTTAATTAAAAAAAACAAAGAAACCCACTAAGAAAATGCCACGTGTAAATACACCTATATTCACAAGCTCAAAATCATGATGATTCCGAATCTACCCACAAACCTCATTCCCATACTGTCCCATATATACCGCACTCACATCTCAATCGTTTTTCCCTTCATATATCTCTCTTTCTCTCTCTTTTATTTCTCTCTCTAAAACCAAACACGTTTACTTTTCCACAAAACGCTGTCGTTTCTCTCACCAACCCTAAAAATAAATAAAATCCACCTAACCCTAGTTTTTTCCCCTTTCTTCTTCCGCCGCGTTTTCAGATCTCGATTCCCTTTTCTTTTTCCTTCAATTTCACCTTCAATTTCTTCTCCTTTTTTCCGATCGTTTCAATCTTCGAATAGATCGTGAAATTCTCTTTCGATTGAACCTAATTTTGTTCGATTCGATTCACGTTATCGGTTTTTAGGGTTTCCGTCTCCGATCTTCTCGATCCGAGCTAAAGGTTTCAATTTTTCTTTAATTGATTTGAGTTATTGATTTCATTTGTTTCGATTTGTTGTTTTCGATTTTGGGAAATTTTCCACGGGTTTGAATTTGGGATTTTTCGTTCGAATTTTTGTTTGGATTTGTTAGATCTTTGTTCGAATCGTTGTAATTGTTCGTCAATTAAGCTTGATTTGTTCTTAATTGTTCGATTTGAAAAAAATTAGGGTTAGGGTTTCCTGAATTTGGGGCTTTTCTTGTTTTATTGAAATTATTTGGGGGAAGTTCAATTCTTTTTGTATAATTACGATTCTCTTGGTTTATTACTTCCCAATTCAGCAATTTGCAATTAATTTGACAGAGACCGTGTTTAAGGTATAATAAAAAAAATTAATTTTAATTTTTTATTTTCTAATTATTGTAATTAATAATCATATTTGTTTTTTTTTGTGGGTACTATTTAATCATTTAATTTTTTTTTTGACATTTATTTTCTGGTTAAAAGTTTTGGAAGTGATGTGGCATGTTTCTTTTTTGTGTAATAATTAATGTGAAGTTACTGCATGTCCTTTCATTGAGTAGGCCCACTTCTTCTATGATGATGATATAATGATTTATAATAGTAATAAATTAAATGTCAGAGTTACAGTGTTTTTAAATTGAAGTCAGAACATAAGGGTCAACATTAGTCAAGTATTAACTGTTATTACCAATGTTGCTGTTATGCCAAATATCTTATATTTGAGGATGTTTTGTCATGCATGTTGATGATGATAATGAGTTGAATAGTTGTACTGTGCTCAACTGATTTGATGCATGAATTAGTGTGATTCAAGCTTGTTGGCTTATTCTTTATTGAATGTTTTCTTGCAGGCAACAATGGTGCAGAAACGTCCTTTTGATGCTGAGGAGATGCTTGAGGTGTCGTTCAAGCACCCGAAACATGCAGGTCCTAGCGATTATCTACCGTTATCAGAATCTGTTTTTCCCGATGATGATTGCGACACCCATTTGGCTAAGACTTCAGGTGGGAGTTTAGTTTTAACACTTGTGCTATTTGGAAATTAAACTATGTAATATACATTTCAAGGAGTTTCGAGTTTGTGATAAATTGTATACTTATATTGAGTTTCTCTACGTTGTAATTCTTAGAGGAAGGATGTGCACAAGGTGGTAGTGATTGTAATGTGAAGCTTGCTGTTGAAACTTGTGATGGACATCCTAGAGGGGCTGGGGACTCTCCTGTGATAGGTATTCCTGCTTCTACTTGGCCCACCAGTTGCACTACCGAAGATGATCACCGTTCAGAACAGCCTATACATCTTCCCTTTTTTCATGAGTACTTCAGTCCAGAACGGCCAATATATTTCAGTCCTGAACGTCCCATAAGGACATTAACTCATGAGGACCTCTATTCCATACTCCTTGAACATTCTCCTCGCAAGCCTGTATCAGTTGGAGCTGATCATCAAGCTGATGTTCCCGCATGGGGTTTTTCTGGGTCAGATTCAAACCTCAATGTTTGGGATGGGGATGAAGCTGAAAAAAGAATGATGGGGACCTGTATTATCCCTATGCCTGAGATGGAGTTATCTAGCCTTGATGATGAAGTTGGAAAAGGAAGAACTGATTGTAGCTGCGAAGACTTAGGATCTATGAGATGTGTAAGACAACATATAATGGAAGAAAGGAAAAAACTATTAAAAACCCTAGGGATTGAGAAATTCATTGAATTGGGGTTTGCTGGCATGGGAGAACAAGTGGCTCAGAAGTGGACTCAAGAAGATGAACATCTATTTCACAAGGTAGTCTTCAACAATCCAGCATCCCTCAACAAGAATTTCTGGAACTATCTTTCCATTGTTTTTCCCTCACGAAGCAAAAAGGAGATAGTGAGTTACTACTTTAATGTCTTCATACTTCGAAAGCGAGCTGAGCAGAACAGGAACCACCTATTAAGTGCTGATAGTGATAATGATGAATGGCAAGGTAGTGACGACAATGAAGTTGCTACCCATGAGGAAGATGAGGATTCTGTTGCTGAGTATCCCATCTATGAAGATGATACTTGTAACAATAATAACCACAATGATGATCACTTAGAGGAATATGATGATGATTTTTCTGAAGATGAAAATTGTGATGTTAATGGAATAGTAGATCAGACCAAGAGGAACATTGATGGTGATTCGAAGTATGATTTTCTTGATATGCATCACTCTAGTGGTTCCCCTCATCTGATTCAAGCCCAGGACCAACATGTTTGGGATGAAAAAGTTAAACATGATCCATACGCATCACATGACATGGGAGTTGCTTCAAGGGAGACCAAGGTGAAGAATGGGAATAGTGATCATTGGGGCAGTAACTATAATAATGGAGTAAGCAATGGTTACAGCCAAGGGTATGTGATGGAGCATTGTGATGCACCAGGGTGGGATCCTGGCTTTGTATCTTGCTCTAAAAGTAAGATGGATTTCTTACCTACTTGTAGCATGATAGAAGAGGTTTTTGGAGATGGTCGGAGGCAAGACATGAGAAGAGCTTGAGCACCTTTGGCTGGTTTTTTTTGTTTTATGGATCCTTCTTGCTAAGGCTAAGAAGGGTGATGAGATTTCTTATTTTCTTTTGTACATTTGACATAAGGTTGGATTAGTAACCTTCATTGTAAAATAGTGTTTTGGAAGGTTATTCCGTTTGAGTTATGTCCCAATTTATTCTTCTCAAGTCTTTCTGGAATTGTACAATTTCTTATTCCTTAATTTATGGTCAGTTTCCACATTGGTGTGGATTTAAGATTAGAGGGAGAAAATAGACAAATAGCTGATGGGAAAGGAACCATTTTCTGATGTAATTGTCATTATTTGATCCCTAATGAAAATTCTTACTGGTAGATTTGCATTCTTCATTTAGTTAGATCTTAGTTGAACTCGTACCAGAAAAAAAATTAGCTGAACTATAATGGATGGTCATTTGTTTATAGACATACTTGCACCAAAAAAAAAACCGGACATACAAAATTAGTTCCCTTGGTTATTTCACTATTTACCACATGTTGAAACAGTAATGTTTTACTGTATTCAAATCATAATCTAATAGAAACACTGGCCTGTTTTAGGGATTGGATCCTCTCCATCAATTGATTTAGACCATTAGACATATCTAAGGATGACAGAAAATAACGATTTTTGTTTTTTGCACAACCTTTAATATATACAATATACTGTACTATCTCCTTGGACTCAAAGGCATACAACTTTTTATTTCCTTCCAATTTTTCGTTCAATAAATTAATTTTGCAACCTTAAACAAACAAAACACAGCATACTGGCTGTTGGGTGAGATTTTGGATGTTTTGCTGCGCTAGGGGGCTGGTTGTTGCACTGTTTGCGTTTAGGCTGTTGGGTGAGATTTTGGATGTTTTGCTGCGCTAGGGGGCTGGTTGTTGCACTGTTTGCGTTTAGGGACAACTCTCATATGTGGCTGTTGGTTTGATTGTTTTTTTGGTTTCATTCTGGGGTGTTTTTGTGGTTCTTGCTGTTGGTTGTTTGCTGTCAGCGTGTCTGCTAGCTCTGTGCAGCTGTGATGTTTTTTGGTTGGGTATCCTTGGGTCTTTCGGATAGTGGAGTGGTGAGGCAGGAGTATTCATTTGAATCGGGTTCAGTTTGGTTCTCCATGTGTTTGTATATCTTGGCCTCATCATTTTCTAGGAGGCTTTTGGGTGTTTGATTTTTTTCATAGGTGTTCCCTATATATGTGGCGCCAGTATTTGCACTTTTGTTTTTTCCATGAGTTTCATTGCTTCTTACATTAACTCGACGAGAATAATATTTACCGTTTAAAAAAAAAAAAAAAAAACAGCATAGCATACTGCATAATTACGCGGTAGAACACCAAAATTCTGCAGAAGGTAGATTTCAACTCCCCTTAAATGAAATTCTTGCACAAATTGAGCATGATTAAGAACCACAATTGGTTTAGACAATCGGTAAGTGAGAGATCAAATAACGACTGAGCAGTCAATTTTTTAAGAACCTTTTGACTTTGATTCTTCATATGTAAGATGCATACAAGAAACACATCTCACACGTAATGGGTTATTTTTTTTAACTGTTTTTTCTTTTTTTACACCAAATCATTATCAAATATAGTGGCTTATATAAAATTTTGTGAAATTAATACACCCTGTGGAAAAACACTGCTATGTGGCCTTGTTAATGAATTGTGCAACACTTGCGAGTGTGTCATGGAGAGGATCCTTTGCTTTGGTGGTCGGATGGATAAGAGACAATATATGATTGTTTGATGAGACAAGATGATAAATTAATTTTGAACTTATTTATCATGTTTCACAGCTTAAAATTCTTATCCTAAATATTAGCTGAACCAACAATATACTTTTTTTTTCCTATAAAAATAAATGATATTCATTCATTCAAATTAATAGAGTACGTCGATACAATACAAATTCACTAAAAATAAAAAGGATGAAACTGCGAACAAACTCACAACGTCCATGTTAATAACATAAGACAGCAAAGTACAAAAACCTACAAATATAACTATATTCAAGTCTTCGGAATACCCATGTCTCCAAATATGCAGAATGAAAGGCGTCAAAGTCATTGATTGGATCTGCACTGGATCTGAGCTGATATGACAATTTGAATGGAACACATACATAAACGAAACAAGAAAGACAAACAACGCCGCACAAAGAGAACAGACAAACCAACGTCGTACTAAGGCGACAAAATCACAAAATAAAAAACGAAATAGATGTGAAAATCACTTATTTGAATAAAAGGGAAAGAGAAAATCGAGTTAGAGAGGTGATTTTGGGTCAAAAATTGACGCTAAATCACCCCTCTTTGGTGGAGGAAGGAGAAGAAACTTGAACCAACAATATACTATGAAGCTTTTATACGCCTTACATGTGCGGAAAGGACATAGTTACGCGGATACACAATTTTTGTAAAATTTAAGATACGACACAACTAAAATATGTTAATAAATATTTTGTAATAAAAATTATATGCATATAAAATACTTGATAAAATACGCATGAGTTATTCTTCACCAGTATATAACTATAAAAATCACAATTTACAAACTATAATATTTATATTGTTGTGTTAGGATATCAACAAAAATCATCATTGAAAAACTCAACAAATTTTGTATAATGTTGATCGATTGAGTATTTTATCTTTTATTACCTTCACCCACAAAACACATAACTTTTAAGTTTGGTTAATCAAGAGACAATTATACTCATTCATATCTTAAATTGAATCATATGTATTTTCATTAAATTTTTACAATATTGTCTAACTTCTTTACCTTTATCTTTTCTAAAGATGAGAAGTGCTATATATATCCAGAGAGATTTTACCACGAAGTGCTCTCGAAATAGTGTTTAACCAATAAAAATTGGTAACGGCCGGGAAAAATGTGGTTGTTGTGCTTATATTTTTTTTTATGTAGTGGTTAGTCAAACAATTATATAACATCAAACTGTCAAGAAGTAAAGTATCCTATTAGTACATGATAAATATTATTTTAAAAAAATTTCAAAAATGAATGTCAATACTTCGAGGATACGTATCTACGATTATCCACAAGTATCTAGGAAGATATTGGTTTCTGATACATATATATGTCTCCATATTTGAGTATCCGGGTTTCATTGACGGTATATGATAAGAAAACAAATTACTATTTATACCTATAAAATAAAATTAAAATCTAATAAAATATATAAAAATAAATAAACACAAAAGTATTTGATATAAAAAAATTAATAATTAATTTATTCAAATTCTAATATTTAAAAATAAAATTATTAGAGTTTAATGAGCATACATTGACAATGTATTACACTATCATCTAATAAGAAACCGTTGATCTATCATGTCATACAACTAATTTGGTAGAATACAAATGCTTATTTGACAGAAGAGTAAAACTAGTTTACACTGTCAATGCGTCATCCATTTCTCAAAATTTTTTTTAAGAGACTAAAATGGAATATATTACTCAAAACCAAAAAGTTCTTCCTAGCACAAGGTGTACCAGGAAAAAGAACTAGAGTCACAAACATATTTACAGAGAAAGGGAAACAAATAAACAGTAATTGACAAATAGAGAAAGAAATAGCATTAGCCTGTACCCAACATAGTGAAAGGACTAAGCCACCAAGCATGGTAGTTGAAAGAGAAATTAGGGGTTTTCGCCTTCAACCACAAATAAGAAAGAGACTTATTCTTTTTAACAACCTGGTATGTTGAACATTCTTTACCATTGAATAACCTGTTATTTCTTTCTTTCCATATTTCCCATGCAGTAGCGTACCAAATGAGATGCAAAATAGAATGCTGCACCTTAGAACAATTGCCACCAACAAAACCGAACTGATTGAGGTAATCCGCAGGTACATTTGGGAGCACCGAACAGACGGCCAACCAACGATGAATTAAGTGCCAAACTTCCCCAAAAACATTACAGTGTAAAAATAAATGAGGAGTAGATTCTAACGAGCCACAACCACCTACACACAATCTGTCATTAGCAGCTATAACTCCACGACGAAACAAATTATCCTTAGTTGGCAACCTATCACGGAGCAGCCGCCAAGCGAAAAGAACAACCTTTAAGGGAATATCCTTATGCATAAGGGCCTTTGTGGAAACCGTAGTATCAATATTGTGATGATGAGTCAGAATTTTATAAGCACTACGAACAGTGAAATCATTGCTCGATTCCAAGTTCCAGCACCATCTGTCCTCCTTGTCAACTTGCAAAGTCACATTATGAAGCAATAAACAAAGGTCCCCCACCGCCTCCTCCTCCCCTGCAAACAACCCCCGCCTCCACTTCCAAACCTCACCTCCCTTTCCCCAACCTAATTGACACATGTCAAACACAGACACCTCCTTAAGGAACGAGAGGTCAAACAAACGGCTAAACCTCTCCCTAAGAGCCACTCCACCAACCCACACATCTGACCAAAACATAGTTAACTTCCCATTGCCCACCCCACAACTGACATGATCTTTGAACCATTCCTCCCTACGTAAATTAGAGATAACCAGCCACCAAGAAGAGGCATTGCGCCCTCCATCTACCAACTGGCCGCCCTCCACACCGTAACGGGCTGCAAAGACCCTAAACCACAGACTACTCCTATCTACCAACGACCTCCAACACAATTTTCATAATAATGCATAATTAAACTCTCTAATACTCCTTACCCCCAAACCACCAACCTCCTTACTCAAATAAACAGAATTCCAGTCCACCCATGATATTTTTCTGTGGTCCTCACTACCCCGAAAAAAACAATTTAAAATAGATTCAATAGAGGAAATGATACCTGTCGGAGCCTTGAAAAAAGAAAGAGCATAAATAGGCAGCGAAGACAGGACAAACATCAGCAAAACCAGACGACCACCCAAAGATAAATGCTTTGACTTCCAACCCGACAATCTAGCCTTAATGCGATCAATTATAGGTTCCCAAAACGCATTACCACCAATAGGCAACCCCAAATACATGGCAAGGAACCAACCCTACACTGCAACACCCTGGCCGCCTCTGCTAACCACGACCCCTCAACATTAACCCCGACCAATTGGCTTTTGGAAATGTTCACTTTCAACCCAGACAAAGATTCAAATAGAAGAAGAACAACCCTCATACCCCGCACATTGGCCCAAGACTTCTCCCCCAAAATTAGAGCATCATCCGCAAATTGTAAATGAGAAACAACAACAGGATCGCTTCTAACTATCTGATAGCCCGAAAAGAGATTATTAACAGTCAGCGACTCCATCAAAACATGAAATTCCTCAGCCGCTAAAAAAAACAAGAATATAGATTTTTTTTTTTTATTATCAAATAAAATATGATTTTCTTGTAAGGTAGTTTTATCACAGACACGCGTATGTCATATCTTATTTTTATTTAACTTAGCTAACATATAACAGAAATATTTACCAATAATAAATATTTTAAAATATTGTTTATTAAGTAGTATAGATGAGTTTTTTAAATTATAAAAAATTATTTGATTATTTACTTAACTTTCCTTAGTATTTTTTGTTAATTAGTAAATTATAAAATTATTTATTTAACTTTATTTAACTTTCCTTATCTATTCTATACTATATATAAAGAAAATAGGGGGTTTCAGGAAGATTTTAGGCTGACTTTTTTATTATTCCAATTATACCCTTAAACAAATTTTCATATAATAATATTATATTGTTGGAGTTATTAGAAAAGATAATTTTTGTTATATTTGCTATATTATTGTTATCATAAAAAAATATAAATGTGGTTTGTTGAATTTGTTACATTTGAAAGTTACAAATATATCTATACTTATAATTTTTTTTATAAATATCAAAAAATTTATATAAAATATCGTTGATAATCTACAAATGTGCAATAAAAATAGTGAAAAGCGTCTTTTCGCTAGTATATATAAACGACACGATCAATTTTTTTGAAAAATCTATCCATCCCATTCCACTCAGGACTTCTCCATGTAAAGGTATTCATGCATATATTTAATCTCAATAAATATTTATACCATGAAATAATTTTAAAAATTAAATAAATCTTTGATTACAATGTAAAATATTTTTGTAGACGAAAAAAAAAGCAGAACTTTTAATTAATAAAAAAAAACCCAACAAAAACGCACGAAGACAATCCTGTAATTATTCTTTCCACGTTTTCTTATGCTGTCTCGATTAAAAACGTCTCAAATCTCACTTCTACTTACCTTTTTAATTTAATCTAATCTAATAATAAAAATACAAGATTTGACTTCACACACAAAAAAAAAAGAGCTATTATTCAGTTTGATCTTTCACAATATTTTTTAGTCCAATTTAGTCAATGATAAAAATAATGGTCAAAGTTGACCAAAAAATAAAAATAAAAATAATGATCAAATTAATCCATGTCATTTTTACACGAGAACAAATTAACGATAGTTTTATTATTGCATAGATTAATTTGTCCTCAACATGCAAATATCAAATACTAATGGAGTATTAATTTTGGTCGGAATTAAATTGACCACGAGAAAATTGTGAGGATAAGCATCAAAATAGAATGTAAGGATTAGTCGGTCCTTAAATCGGATACCGAATTTAAAAAAAAAAATAGAATGCAAGGAAAATAAAACAAATGAGAATGGGCAGCATAAATCCCATGTAGACAATGGCTACGAGTGTTATGATTATGAAAGATATATATTTTTTTACAAATTGTGTTATGAAAATTATAATGAAATCAAATAAATAATTTTATGAAAAAATCTTCCATTCAGTTTTAATGGCTGATTCACTCATTAATGTTCTTCCTTTATTTTCTTTCCATATCAAATAACAATTAATGTTTTGCCTTTTTTCTTTCTTTCCATATCACCCTGAAAGATTTATTTATTTTTTTAGACAAGAGCTTGAAGGATTATAAATACCCACATTGTGCTTGAAAAATTAAAAAATTTCATTCAGAGTGATACCTCAATTTTTTGACATAGAGGTATGAGCCTCAACTTTGCTTATCTCTTTTTTTGCCCCTTATTATTTATGCAATTTTCATGTTATTTTATATCGTGCTAATCGGCCCCTTAGTTTTGCTCAAAAATTCATTGATTTATCTTTATATTGTGCTAATCGGTCCCTCAGTTTTGCTCAAAAGTTCATTGATTTATCGGATCGTAACTCCCGATCGACTTATTATTTGTTGCGTTATACATGCTCTTTTCATCATGAGTATTATTTTGTGTATTTGTTGTGTTATACATGCTCTTTTCATCAAAAGTTCATTAATTTATCGTATCGTAACTCGCGATCGACTTATTTTGTGTATTTTGCTCTTTTAAGTTTTACAAGATTTTTACTTATCCTGTATTTTATTTATGTCTACAGTTAGTTGTTAAAAGTATCCCTGAAATTTGCAATATGCCAATTGGATCCATGAAGCGTGTTACTCTTGAAGAAATTTGCAATATGCCTAGTGAATCTGTGAAGAGTGTTACTTCTGAAGATATTCAACAAGTAATTAATTAACATCCCTTTAGTGATTTGATGCACTCCCATTGCATGTGAATGAATATGTGAAGAATTTTTTTTCCTGTATATTTCTTGATTGTTGCTTTAGAATAGGGGGTGTAGCCTTGTTTAATCAAGTAGTTTTTTTTAAAATAATTGTTTAATTAAGTAGTTATATTCTTATGTTTAGTTGCTCTCATAATATATAATTAGTTATCTAAAATAAGTTTATTTGTAAAACAAAAATAGTACTTCATTGATAAATTAATTCATCTTGTTTTGACACTGATATTATCTATAGCAATTATAGAAAAAACTTTGTCAAGAATGAAAATTGTCAAGACAATACTAAAAAATAAAATAGTTATTCACATTGATAATTTTGAGTATCTAGTGCTGAATAACATGGGATTTATGTAGTTTTGAGATTTTTTATTTTTAGCTAGGTCATTATTAGACTCCCTTAAAAAGAGTTACCTTGGGATTACTAGTTACTATGTACTTTTATTTTTAGCTAGGTCATTGTTGAGTTTCTACTTTTTATAATCATGTTCTATTCTATTCATCTAAGATTTGAGATTTTTAACGATAAACTTCTTTTGTTATGGTTTACTTGTCTCTTTACAGGTGGAAAATCTCATAGGACAATGTCTACGCAAGTATATGTCCCCAAAACAAGTAGTGGAAACACTACTAAGTGAATCAAAATTCGAACCCGAGTTTACTAAAATAGGTATTAAATTTTTCCTTTTTGTTTTATTGTCACTTTTATTTTGCCCACCTTCACTTGGGCTTATAATTTTTCCTACAATATATATCATGATTAAAATCTTAGTTGATAATTCAATTGATTATATACATTTTGCTAAATTCCACTATAAGTTTCATTATTTAGCAATGCAGCAATCACATCTTTTTGGTTTTTTTTTTAAATTAATAAGTTTTTTCCCCTCTCATCTTTGTAGTCTGGAAAAAGCTTGAAGAACATAATGCTGAGTTCTTCCGAGCTTATTATACAAGATTGGCGTTGAAGCAGCAAATAGAGCAATATAACATATTGCTAGAGAAACAAAAGCAGATAATGGACTCACAACAAAATGAAGTTCCATCACCACCCAATTCTAATGGCTCCCCTAGTAAGTTTCTACCTACCTAGGATAAATGATAATGCTTATAAGATAACACTAGCATGTGAATATAGTGTTAATGTTATTTATAATGTGGTTGACTTGTCTCTTTTGATGTAGGTGATGAAAATTCAAGGTCCAATTCAGATCAAGAGAGAGAGGATGGTGATGACATAATAAACCCCAAAATTTAAGTTTATTTTTGCTGAACATGTAATAAGAAGTGTGGGTCAGAACTTGGTTTTAATTAGACCCAAACACTTCAGTTTATTTTTGTCAATGTTTTTTATTTATTTTGATTGCATGGATAACATACTATATGATCTTGAAGGCATATTTACATTTCATATGTTTATTGGTACATTCATAGCCTCATAGGTTGTTTATTGAAATTAATTTTTAAAAATAATACGGTGTGTATGTTTATTAATGTTATTGCCTGTTTAAAATAATCAATTTTTCAAGAATAAACTATGTTTAATTTGACAAATAGATTACTTGCATGACAAGGGACCTGTTTTCATTGTTGAGTGTGAGTACTCCTATGTAGCAAGGGACATGTCTTGTAGCTTTTTAATGCAATGAATTTTACATATTCACTTTGTCGATTGAAAAGAAAAGATAGAAAGAAAAATGTTGTAGTTTTAGATGACTATAATATATGTCAATGAACTTTGCCTTGATAGCACTTGTTGAGGAGTTCACGGGTCACGGGGGAAACAACATGAGAGGGAGACGCTACATCTCCATCCAAAATCTTAATCCACTCATTCATAGATGATGTGAGGCTAAACCATTCACACTACCCAACAATAACATATTCAAAGTTCTTCAGCTAGCATTTTGATTTGTATGGAATAATGAACATGGATTATATTTGTTAATTTGTCATTATGTTAATTTTGATTTCATAAATTTCATTCAAAATGTGCCTCCAGCAATTTAGAAAAGTTTGAAACAATGGATTCTGAACTTATAGTAAAACTCCTCATATTACCATTTAATTTGCAACTCATCTGGCACCCATATGCAACTTTGGACAAGTAAGGTGCATTTACAACACTTTATAAAAAAGGGCATTGAAAACAAAGCAATAAAAAGACCCTTAGTTTTTGTACATCAGTTCTGCTTCTTCTGTATCAGCTCAAATTGTTGTTGTCACATTGTTTGGGTGGCATGGCTCACTTCCCAAATAGGTGTAGTAAAAAAGAGATGGACTTTATGTATGTAAGAGCAGCAAATCTTTAATAAAATATGAAAGAAAAAGAATGTATATATACAAGTAAACGGACCAACAAACGCTATTGAAATTTACACATAAACTTTGAGGTTTTCAGTTCGAATTTAAGATAAATTGTCCAATCAAACCATATCAATATTGTCAATTGATTTAGGTCTTACAATATACACCCTAAATTTATTTTGGATACACATCATCATCATCATCAAATCATTAAATCCTTTAAAAAAAAAATCATTAAATGTCATTTTTTTTGTCTAGTCTAGTGGCTAGAGCTTGCACAATTAGATGTGGAGAAGTGATGTTGTTTGGGTTCAAACCCCGACCCCTGTATAAATTATGCAATGTCCCTAGCAACTGAGTTAAACTCACGGGGACTCATATATTTTTTATTATTTAATTAATTTAAAATATTTATTTTTTCTAAAATCGACACCAAATTTTCAGCAACAACGTAATTCTTTTTCAAATAATTTGTGCAACTTTTTTTTTTATGAAATAATTTTTGCAAATCAAAATTTATACTTCTAAAATTATATAATAGTGAAAAGAGTAATGATATATGTACAAGACAACTATTGGACAACCTTGCCATTCTTTCATTTCATCGATAAAAAACAATAGAGAGAGAAAAATGAAGAGAAAGAATAAAAATATAATGTGAGTATGAGAGAGAAAGTTGTCAAAAATTGTACCAAAATGATTGTACAAATATCATTTCTATAGTGAAAATATAGCTGTCCAATAAAAGGGATTTTTTTTTTAATTAAAAAAGAGAAACCAACCGACCCTATCTGATAAGGACCCACCCGCAGATCCAAATGTTTGTTGAATTTCAAATGACCAAATTTAGAGGACAACTCTAACAAGTGGACCCACTTAAAAAAACTGTTTTAAACTAACAACTGAATAAAAAATTCAAAGAAACACATCATTTGTGATAGAAAATTTAGAGGAATAAAGGTCAAAGAATGGAACCTTTGAGTTGAAGAGTGTGTGCGCATTAGTACTAACTACCAAGATTAAACAAAAGTTAAAAGGTGAATAAATTGTGGATTTAGCACTTGAAATTGTAATGTACTATCAATCTTTTTTTAAAATTAGGGAAAAGAAATTAGTATTTGACAAAGCAGTGCTGATAATACTTTATTAGTGCCTTCAAAGAATGTGTTTCTTGAAGCACAACTAGCAATTAACACCTTAACACACAACTAGCAATTTAGTATAAAAAATACTCTTACATGATATTGTTCGATCGGAATCCATGACAAAGTTGATGTCCGATGTTAGGGTTATACTTGCAAAAACTCTAACGATCAAGTCAATATGATATATTAGGCGAGTCAAAGGTTTTGAATTTGACGTACCTTAATAGGTCATAATGATATGTGTATATAGCCTATTAGACGTGATATTAAGCTTGACTCGTCAAAAAGTCCAATTTAAAACACAGTCAAATATTTTTAATAACTCAATAATTATATTTGACTCACATTCTAAAATTTGTCAACCAATCACAAACAATTTCTTATATCACTTCTAAAATATATATTTGATTAAACTCAAATATTTGTAACAATCTGCTAATAGTAGTTCATACTCCTTTCCTTAACACAACTAGCAAGACAAATGAAGGAATAGACCGTTTTTTAGCAAGGCTCCTCATCTTATAAAGAATGCTGACATGGATAAATCTGAAACCATTGGATCAAGAAGTACCATATGATCCTCAGTTCAATACACACACTATACTATCCCTCTCACACACTTCACATTTTTTCCTTCTTTTTAAATTGTTTTGAAAAAAATTACATTTTTAATCTGTTTCCATGCATGGATTTCTCTTCCAAATATACATAACCAAATTCAGACAAATAAATAAATAAACATTGCACCAAAAATATAAATAAATAAATAGAAACAAACAAACACTACTCTTTGCTCTCTCTCTCTCTCTCTCTCTCTCTCTCTCTCTCTCTCATGATCACTTCAAAGGTAAAAATCGCTTCAACTGCTTCAAAGTTTCATTCTTTTTCTTCTTCTTCTTCATCAAAATTCATCTTCCAAATGCTAGTACTCACTGCACCTTCTTTTTTTTTCCTTTATTACATCAATTTTCACACTTTCTTAACTTCAAAGTTTGAATTTTTATCTCATTTCAGATACGGGTTTTGCAAGAGACGAGGATTTCACTCCATAATCTCATCTGGGTCGTGCTTATTTTCACTTTCTGATCATTTTTTCTCATCTGGGTCGTTTGGTTTTTTTGATGAAAATTGAAATAGCCCAATTCAACATTCTTGGTGTTATTGATTCTGTTTCAAAGTTTGGTTTTTTTACTGATAAAGATTACTCTTTTAGTAGTTAATTCTTGAAGTTTTTGTGTTTCAACAATGGAAGAAGATCAAGAAATGATGAAACATGTGTGCAAATTCTGCAGAAAGAGTTTTCCTTCTGGTAGATCATTAGGTGGTCACATGAGGTCTCATGATCATGATCATGATGATAATGATTATGATCATGATGATGATGGTGATGAGCTTGTTGTTGCTGTAAGAAGAAGAATGAAGAAGAAAGAAGGTTATGGTCTTAGAGAGAATCCAAAGAAAACATGGAGAGTACTCACTGATTCAACTAATGAACAAGAGATTCAAGATCCTTTTGATGTTGTTTTGGATAAATTGTGTAAAGAATGTGGTAAAGGGTTTCAATCTATGAAAGCTTTGTTTGGTCACATGAAGTGTCATAAGAAGAAGAATAGTTTTGAATTGGATGAAGAACAAGAAGAAGATTCTAATGCAAGTGTTCTTCCAAAGAGAAAGAGAAGATCCAAAAGAAAGTTAAGAACAAGGTACATAAAGAGTAACAATACTTCTTCTTCTGTTGTGAATTTTGGTGATAATTCTTTAGATTCATGTTCTGTTTCTGAGGATGAAAAGGAACAAGAAGAGGTTGCTATGAGTTTGATAATGCTTAGTAGAGATGTAATACCTTGGTTTGGTATCAATTCTATTGCTGAATTTTCTGATAATAGTGATGATAATGATAATGATGAGAATTCTTTGGAATTGGAAGCTCCATTAACTCATTTAGCTTCTAAGATTGATGTGAAAATGAACAAAAAACCAAAGAAGTTGGATTTTGGTGATATTGTTTCTTCAGATGTAAAGTCCAAAGGGAAAAGTTTAGAAGTTTTTGATAATGAGAGTGAAGGAAATGATGATGGATTGAAGATGAAGAAAGCTAGAGTTTCTGTTATTGAGAATGGAAAGGATGAGGTTGATTCTGATTTAGCATTTGAGGTCAATTTAAGAACAAAATCAGGTACTAGTAATGGTACTTCAATGAAGGAAAATTTTGTTGATTCTGAAACTAAGGTTACACTTACATCAGAAGGTGAATTCAGGAAGAGAAAATATCAGAAGAAAGGAAAGTTTGAATGTGCTACTTGCAACAAAAAATTTCAATCTTATCAAGCTCTTGGAGGTCATAGAGCTAGTCATAAGAGGACTAAAGGGCTTTCTGCTTCAAGAAATGATCAAATTAGTGAAAATGGAAACAGTACTGAATTGGAATTGGAAGTAGATGTGGAGATTAATGTAAATGGTGAGGGAAGAATGGTAGAAAGTGAAAGAGTTGTGCTTAATGAAGAAGTTCTTGGAGTAAGGGATTATCTTGATCTTAATCTTCCTGCTGCAAGTATTGATGATGAAAGAAATGGTCATTCTGAGATTTACAAACCATGGTGGTTAGTTGGAAGCAGTCTCAAGCAAGAGGCAATGATAGGTCTACTATCAAATTAGTTCATTCCGGTTTTTAGCGTTGGCTCGATTCGGTTTGGTTCAATTTGATTTGACTTTAGAGTGAAGATTTGAATCTGTATAGGAAAAGTTTTTGCATTTTTTTCATTAATTCTTTACAGGAATCATGTAGCTTTTTGAGCTATTTTTTTGTTCTGCTTTTATTCTTCAAGTAGTTTACAAGGAACTTTTGATATTGGTTTCTTTTTGTGAATATTGTATTCTTTTTTGGATGGTAATAAATGATGATTACTTTGTTCATACTTCAAAGAATAAATTCCTATGCTGCAAATTTTAATCTCATGATTGTTCTATCTTTGAAATTGAAGCTTGAGGAATTGTAAGTTTGCTTGTTTTTCACAAACTTTGACCATAGCAAAATTCTATATGCATGTGTGAAATTCCTATAGTAACATTTTGGTTTGTTAATACCAATATTGAGTGAATCACAAGTTTAGCTTATAAAATTAATGAAATTTTGAAATCATTCATAAATTGATAATATATGTGACTCAATTATAATAATATGATTCACTAAGGAAGAAACCTAAGGAGGTGATGGGACCACAACTATGTAACTCAATTATAACAGCTTATAATTTGACACATCACAAAATGGAACTAACTATAGTTCTACTTAAGTATCAACCAAGATAACCTTGTTTATTCTGTTTGTTTTTTATGTTAAAGGTTTATAATTAGAACCTCGATTTTTCGTATATCTAATGATCATAGAGTGTAAATAAGAATTTTAACCTTAGGGGGTGTCTTAGGATCAAAATCAAAGAGAATGAAAACTCTCCTATGCTGGTGAGATGGAAGAGTTGGTAAAAAAACAGACAGTTGACAGTTGGCACATACCAAAATATGGTCAATTTTATAAGGATTAACTGCATATGTTTCTTGTGATTATAATAAAATTGGATAGACTTTGATTTTGGTCGCCATATAAATTTTATGAGTAATTCTTGCATGGACATACTGTTAGACACTTCATTTGGTCACACACAAAAAAGAAGAAAAGTAAAAATATTAAGTAATTAAATAATATATATTTTAAATAATTATATGTATGTTTTTTTTTGTGTATGACTAAATAAAGTGTCTAAATCCTTGTGTTCACACAAACATTATACAAATTATATATAATTTTAGGCCTTCTCGTCAAACATATTATCTATTTTTTTAGGTGTTTAAATACGAAAGTGTATATACTTTTAGTCCTTAAAAATAATTTTTCTAAAAAAAATAATCATATATGCAAACAATATATAGAGATTCGAAATTGAGTTCAAACCTTATGATGGTGAGCGGTAAATGCCGAGCGACACTTAAGTTAATTGCCGACATTTTTCAGCGACAACAGTTGAACCATCTTAAAAATTGATTGAACCGATCTTAAAAGTGGAGAGTAGTAAATGCCGAGCGACACTTAAGTTAACTGCTGCTCATATAAGAGAATTGACAATTTAATAAGTGAGAAGAGTAATAATCAATCAGATCTTGTTAACCGATGCTCCCATAACACCAGTTAATAAACTAAAAATAGAAAAAAAAGTCATGTTTTGCATTAAAATAACACCTTTTCAACTTTATGGTGAAGGGACCTTTGTTAACATTTCCATAATAGTACTCTCCAAAAGTAGTAAACAAGAAACATTCTCAAACAAATAAATAAAAGAAAAAAACATTCTCAAACAAATAAAAAAAGCCCATGAAATACCCAATTTGTTAGGTTTTTTAATTCTTCACAATTAATCAATCATTTCCTCATTTTCCACCCCCTTTTGATTCACAAGTTTACACTGTCACTTCAAATCAATAATCACATAACAAACAAAATCATTCCAAAACCAAAATGTACCCTCAACAACAATACCAAGCTCAACCTTACAATTTCCAGCAACAACAACAACACCCATACTATTCATCATTTCCTGATCCTTCACTTCATCCTCCTGGCACTGATCCACTTGCAAATTCAACATCTTTTGCACCTCCTGTTTCTCTTTACACCTCCCAACCAACAGATTATCACAATTGGATCGTTCCACAATCTGAACCTATCAGATATGATCTTGTAAGTTTCAATCACCCTTTTGATTGTTGTTTTCAATTTTGTAATCAAAATTTGATTTTTCTTATGTTTTTTCATCTGGGTTGTTTTGGAATTATCATTATCAATATTTGTGTTTATTTTTAATTTTAACGTAGTTGTTTGGTTTGAACTCACCCTTTTGATCTTAGTTTTCAAATTTGTAATCAAAATCTGATTTTTCTTATGTTGGGTGGTTTATGATTCTCACTATAAATTTTTGTTTTTGTTTTTCTTTTTTGTTGCTATTTTCTTTTGTTGATTTGTTGAAATTGTTGTTGCATTTTGTTGTAGTTGTTAGGTTTAAAAACTTGATATCTAGTTATGAAATAGTGGATATGTTTTGGTTGAGTTTTTTTACCTGTTGATGATAATGTGAAGTTCTGTTAAGTGGGTGTTGGAATTCATCTTGATAAAAATGGACATGATTGTGGTGTGACTGTCATAGTTAGGGTTTTAAAGTGGAATGATACCACGATTGTGGCGTGATTGTCGTGTTTAGGGTTCACAAATGAAAGGTGAGACAATGGCGTGATGATCATAATTAGGGTTTTAAAATGGAACGATACCGCAATTCTGGCGTGATTGTCACGATTAGGGTTTGCAAAAGAAAGGTGAGGCAATGGCGTGATTGTCATAATTAGGGTTTTTAAAATGGGCCGATACTGCAATTGTGGCTACAGCATCATAGTTTTCGATCTCTGCTGCAAATGAGGTTGAGATTGCATAAGTTGTTATTGACTATAATTAGTTACAATATAAAAAACTGACCACAATCACGACTTAAAACACTGTAAAAGTCACTATATGATAGAGCAGAGCCAATGAAATAACAGAATAAATCAATAGAAACTAGAGAATAGTGGTGAATATTATTAAGTAGATGGAATAAAGAAAAGAGTTACAAGTTCCAGAGCAAAGCTCCTCAGCAAAGTCTCTTGCTGCCGGCCCTAAAAGGCTACTCACAAATAATATAATTGCTTACCTAGAACTCCCTCTACAGACTTACTTATATAGAATACTACCAAGGAGATATTTCTGGAGAATATCTTTACTTAGATATCTTCATAGAATATCTCTATATTACTAATAAAATATTGCTACTAAAAAGATATTTCGAGGGAATATCTTCAGAGAATATATTTATTATATATTACTAATAATCTTATTACTTAGACACCCTACTAATTACTTAAATACCTTCTTACCCCAAATCCAATATCCTATCACTATAGCGTATAGAACAAGTCACTATTGTTTCACGATACTCTATTTAATACAAATAATGTTAAATGATGGCTTTTGTTAGTGGAATTTGAAAATATCTATATTTTACACAAACCGTTATTGACCACACCGAATAGGACAATATGGATAGCATAGCATGCTTAAAGAAATGTATAACTAGAAGCCAAACTCGTGGCAATCATTAACTACGAGTGTGAATGTCTTCATGTGGTAACCACTTGTATGTTTTTTCTTCTTTGTTAACGTGGTTATCATTTGCCTTCACGTGATACTCTATTTAATACAAATAATTGTCAAATGGTGGCTTTTGTTAGCAGAATTTGAACAATCGTTATTTTCTGCAACCCATTATTGACAACACCGAATAGGACAATATGGTTATCATGGTTGATTACCTATGACTGTGAGTGTTTCACGTGGTTATCACTTGTATGTTTTTTCTTCTTTGTTAATGTGATTCTTTTCAAAAACAATTTTTAAAAATTTGGAAAGAAGATGAATGATTATGTTAATTATTATCATATATTGTAAATAGAATTGGGAAAATTGTGATATATATTGTGAAAAGTGAGAATAATAAAATAGGGAGGTAAACTGCATTTGATTTGATCCCTTATGATAGGGTTTTGAATTTTATGGGAAGCTTCTGACTTTCACTCTGGTTTTGTGTTCAATGCTTCTAATATTGCAGGCTGTTGGTTCATCACACGAGACTTCAGCAGCACCTGCAAGTTTACCTTCTGCATGGAATGGTACATGGCCACCACAAATTTATGGCAATGAGACTACGACAATGTTGCCTAACCAAACCAAAGTTACCAAAGCTTTGAGATGTGAAGTGTGTAAACTTGATGTCAATAGCAAAGACTCTTATGATAGTCACATAGCTGGAAAGAAACACAAGAAGAATTTGCAGGTACAGACTAATCCTACTATTGCATCTCATGCGAATGTACAAACTGACACAAGTAGTATCCAAGGAGAAGCGTTAATTGGTCCTGTAGTCAAGCAATCCGAGCCTAAGAAACAGGTTGATTCTGCAACGGTTTGCTCAACTTGCAATGTTTTGTGCACTAGTCAAGATGCATATATCAAACATGTTGGTGGGAGAAAGCACGCTGCTCAGGTGAGTTGTAAATTACGTTATCCTTTTGTAAGGTTACGTGCAACAGTGTTATATATTTTTCTGTTTTCTCCTTATTCTATATCGCAAACAAGGATTACTTTTACTGTTTATCGACACATAATTCACACACTTGTATGGATAATTTCTTATAACCGTGACTTACATTAAAATAAAATTATTCTAACAGAACAAGAATATCAAAAGGATGAAAATTGGTTTTGTACCTATTCTCTTGTTCATGGTTCTGAAAGACTGAAACACTGTTATTTTTATCTTAATTGGACCCAGAAGGCAAGGTAGGATCACTGTGGGTTTAGCTAAGTAACTCTGCAGGCCATTTACTAATCAACTCTGCAGGCCATTTAGGTAAAATGCATGTAAGATAGCTGGTTATGTGCATGTTTGGTGTCACTGGGTTTGCTGAAATCTCAGCGAGACACCGTGATTTTCAAAAGCTACAAAGTGATTTTGGCAACCCACCATAATTCTCTTATTTTCATACTTTGAGTATTCGAGTTCAAAATATTTGCCTTACTCATCCACTGCGAAAAAGTTACTGGAAATAAAGTGTTCTTCTGGAGATGAAGACAAAGGCTATAAATGGAGGGCATTTTGGGTTTTCCAAATGAGTTTAGTGTTGTGTTGCGGTTGCTAATTCCCGCAATTTGATTATGAAATGGTTGCAACGTTGACCACCATGGGCGCTCTGTCAAAATGCTGCGCTGCCCCGATTTCTGTAGAGCCTAGCTACAATGTAGTCAGGATGAGATCCTTCGAGATCCTACGTAGGATCGGTCGGCCGGTGAAAGAACGTAACACGGTTCGTAAGTAAGATCGGTAGGTTGTTGACAGAGTTGAGAGAAATAGATAGAGAAAGTAGAAGAAAAACAGAGGAACCAAGCAACAAAATAGAGAAAAACAGGAAAAATGGCAAAAAACAGAGGAAACATAGCAACAACGAACTGGAGTAAAGTCGAAGCACGGTCGAGGTGCTGTGGGACGTAGAATCGTACAATCCTATGAGCCAGCACTCGATCCTGACTACATTGTAGCTACCGCTACGACACGCCACAGCATTATAGCCGCTACAGCCTCTGCTAACTACAGAGGTATAAACAACAATAGTCTTGTAGTAGAAGGAGTAGATTACATGGATTTGATGACATCATAAATTATAATATCAATTGTTAATCAGGTCTCCATAATTCAGGCATAACAGAAGGGAATGTACATTGTGCATGATTTTTTTTTTAAATTTCCTTTTTTCAACTTTTAAAAACCATTGCCAGACCCTTTTGGAGCAGCATCTTCTGATTAATAATATCTTGAATACCGTGCACACCTGCGACAGACTTTTATGATCTTTCTTGAAAGCTGTAGGCATAATTTCTTACTATCCATTATTGTATTCAACTTATTCTAATACAAGAAAAATATTTAATAGGACATGAATCAACCTTCTATCATTTAATAAACCACTTGCTCTTTATTTATTTTGCTGCAAGTACTGTTATAATTAATTGTCTCAAATGTACTTTTCTTAGAAATTCTGTACTTCCGGGCCAAACTCCATTTGTATATATAGGTAACCTTTGAAACATTTGAACAGTTAAATATGATAAATAAATATCATACATGGTTTTTCTTAACATTAATAGTTCAGTTAAGTAAAAATAGTCTTTTGGGTTCATAATTTTGACGACAACAATGAGGACCTTATATACGGCCATACAGGAAATGATAGCAGTCTTAATTTCTAGTGACCTTGAACAAACAAGTATTTTTTGCGATCTGCGATTGACAACACTGGTTTTAGCGAGATTTTATCATCATTACTTGTTTGTTATCAGTTATCCTGGATGTATATATCTATAGATAAGCTAAATCAAGTTGTTTTATTGATACCTACATTTTTCTCAAGTTGCTCATTTTATTTGTTGTTTTACCCTATTGAACTGCAAGGCATAAAGCCATTAGTGGAATGTTTCTGAGTTGACCACTTTTTCTGACTCGTAGGTTGCCTTGATGTCTAATAATGGCATTGGCCCATCTATTGCCGAATTCAAGCGTAACGGTGTTGGTCCATTTCAAAAAGCTGCCAAGAAAATCAAGGTTGCTCAATCTGCATGGTGTGAAGTTTGCAAGATTAATTGTAACAGCAGGGATATCTACATTACACACTTAGCAGGTAAGAAACACTTGAAGAACTTGGAGAAACTGTCAAATCCAAAAATTGATGTCGGCACTAGTGGCACTTCCACCGCCACTGCAACAAATACTTTAATCGGGCCACAAGAAAAGCCAGGTACCGATCAACCAAAACCAAAGAAGGCATCAGAACTTGATATCGAGACAAAGAAACGTAAAGTTGTAGAAGGAGGAGCTGCAGTTGATGGTATTAAAATGTGCACTTTATGCAATGTGGTGTGTAATAGCCAGACAGTTTTCAATTTTCACCTTGTTGGCCAGAAACATGCTGCTATGGTAAAGAAGGCAGGGTCAATCACTGGTTGAGGTGATTATTGTCATTGTGTGATCTAGACTTGGAGACAGGGTATACACTATGCAGTTTCTCATTGCTAATGGTTGAGTTTCAACATTTTCATTGAATGTTTTGTATAGCCGTTTACTTGTGTTACAGGAACTTATTACTGTCTGTGTTTTGGAATATAAATAATTGATAACTTCCATGATGCATTGAGGTTTATAAAATGAGCTTAATTGCTAAGTGGTAGAGGGATAATATTCCACAAGTATTTTACACACATACAAAAAAAGCTCAACAAATTAGAAGAGGTACATACCATAAATATCTCATATATGTGATAGTAAGCATAATGGTGTCACCAATTGTAGTAAAAAAAAATATGTAATATGGCTGTTTCTGTTGTTCTACTCAATTATTGTTTACAAAATAACATATAGATGATGTTACAATTCTTTAAAGAATATAGCATATATCATCCAGTTGTGTTGGGTCATGTTGAAATATTCTATTGTTTTTGCCAAATTATATAACAAATATTGTGTAGTGGATAAGAAAGTTGATAAACCTTACATTAAAAGTGTAGAAATGATAATGATGGGGATATGAAGCTTAATTAAATCAATCCATATTGTTGAAAGAGTAAAAGTGAAAGCTAAGTACAGATGATGCTACTAAACTACATAATGTATATATTAAAAATATTAAAAATATATATAAAGATAATGCCTTCATAAATGGAAGCAAGATGCAAAGACAAAAGGAAAAGTTAAAATTATATCACAAAACAGACAAAGGACATTATGAAAATCCTATGGTTTTTCCGCCCTCAAATGGCACCCAGCTACATTTGACCCATGGATCCATTTAAAAGAAGTCTACGATAGATAAATTCAAAACTTTCCCAGTTAAAATAACAAGGCAAAAATAAAAATTGATTGAAAGTGTTTCCAAAATCAAATAATTTTATTTTCAGTGAAAAATTTAGTAATTTTAGATTTTCTTTTTCAACTCTACGAATAGTTTTATCATCTTTTGCAGTCCCATACGACTTGAAAAATGAGTCTCTACAGTACAATTTTTAAATTTTAATAAAGTAGTTGACAATATTATTTATCAACCATCATATCTTTTTTTTACCGTTTAAACTAGGGCTGGACAACCAGTCGGTTTCAGACTGAAAAACTCAAACCGACCAATCCAACAGCTGCAATATCCTAGTCCATCGCCGTCCGTTTTAGTATGCGGGTTCATCGGAAGCGGACACCAACAGATTGGATTTTGAGACCCGCACTTGTAATTAAGTTATTTAAGAGTTTGATAGTAATCTAAAATTTTTATACTAGACAAAAAATTTATGTATTTAAAATAAAATAAATTAAAATTATCCATGAGTACTATTATAAGGTGACCTCTAATATGGACCCCTTTTGTATGGACCAAATATGGACCCTCTAAAATCACCTGTTGTTGAAGATCACTTCTTATTTCCTTAAGTTTATATAAAAACAATATTATTAAGTAATTTACAGTTTTGCCCATCAATGTGTTGTTATTTTTCAAGAGAATACGGAACCTTTTTTCCA